>JGI12269J14319_10000584_pt1 | contig 35015 bp, 31 predicted proteins | sample PeaSoiSIISIP2007_FD_14319 | JGI IMG/M metagenome (IMG submission 14319)
GAGCCGCTGGGCCACGACACAGGTGAGCGAGGAGGCCACCAGATACGGCTCGAGATTCATCTCGAGCAGCCGGGCGATGGCGGTGGCGGCGTCGTTGGCGTGGAGGGTCGACAGCACGAGGTGCCCGGTGAGCGCCGCTTTGGCCGCCGTATGGGCGGTCTCGGTGTCGCGGATCTCCCCGACCACGATGACGTCAGGGTCGGCACGCAGGATCGCACGGAGGCCCGCCGCGAAGGTGTAGTCGATCTTGGTGTGTACCTGCGTCTGTTTGATCCCCGAGATGTCGTACTCGACAGGGTCCTCGACGGTGACGATGTTGCGGCTGGGGTCGTTGATCGCGGTCAGGATCGAATAGATCGTGGTCGACTTGCCCGAGCCCGTGGGACCTACGGCCAGGATCAGACCCCAGGGACGTCCGTAGGACAGGCGCAGTCGCTGCAGCGCATCGGGTGGGAACCCGAGGGCGTCGATGTCGAGCAGCCCGTGGTCCCGGTCGAGCAGGCGCAGCGTCACTGCTTCACCGTGTGAGGTGGGAAGTGTAGCGATGCGGGCATCGATGGGCCGGCCGTTCGACCTGAACGACATGCGGCCGTCCTGGGGACGGCGGTGCTCGGCAATGTCGAGCCCGGCCAGGATCTTGATCCGGTTGACCACACCGGTGGGCACGCGCGGCGAGAGGTTGAGGACGTCGTGCATGACCCCGTCGACGCGCAGGCGGAAGCGCAGCCGGCCGTCGTTGGGCTCGATGTGGACGTCCGAGGCACGCTCGGAGACGGCTCGGTCGAGAAGGTTGTCCACGAACCCCGCCACCTGGATGTCGTTCTTCGAGGCGTCCTCCACTCCGGCGGCACGGGCCGGATTGGTTCCGGACGAGCGCTCCCCGACGTAGAGGGCGGTGCCCGGGGCGAAGGCCTGATCGAGAGCGTCGCGAAGTTGGCGTGGGCTGGTGATGACGGCGTCCACCTCGGTGCCCGCCACCACGTGCGCATCGTCGAGGGTGAGGACGTCGGCCGGATCTGAGATCGCCACCAGCAGGGTGGTTCCGTCGAACGCCACCGGCAGGACACCGCGGCGTCGACAGAAGTTCTGCGGCAAGCGGGCGACCGCCTCGGGATCCGGTGGAGATTCGATGAGATCGCGGTAGGGGAGGTCGAAGATACCCGCCAGGGCGCGGCCGAGCTCCTCCTCGTCGATGACACCCCGGGCGACGAGCAATGCGCCCAGGGGGTCGCCCGTGACGCGTTGTTCGGCGAGCGCCGAGTCGATGTCGGCGGCGATGACGACGCCGTGGGAGGCGAGCCAGTCACCGAGGCGGGCCCGGCGCGACAGGTCATCGGTGTCGGCGTCGGGTGCCGAGATCTCGGCGATCTTCAACCGGGGCACGACGGACCTCGCTTTCCGAAGCGCGACCTCACGACCATCGACGAGGCGGGCTCACGGGTGACTCGTTGCCACGGCCGAGGTCGCCTTGCCGGGCCACCAGCCTTCGTCGGCGGTGTCGAAGCTCTGGCTCGGGCTCTTGCGGAGGGCGTCGCCGACGCTGCCGACCAGATGCCAGTCGATGCCGCGCCGGCATCCCGAGCAATCCGGGAAGCGCTCTCCCTTGGTCACCACGATCTGGCCGTGTCCACAGCGTCCTGTCCACACGCCGGACTCTTCGCACGTCCGATTGGTGAAAGCCATGGTGCCCCCTTGTCGTAGCGACGGAGTCGCGCCGACGGGCCGTGACGGCACCTGCAACAACGACTCTTGGTCAATACATCGTCGGGGGCAGGCGCCCGAGTAAGACAACGCGGGCCCATGGGGCGAACAAGTGACTTTGGTCCTTTTCTGCGGGCGCGTGATCGACGCGCCGGGGACGCCTCACGGGTTGGGAGCAGTGGTCAGAGCGGGGAACCGACGTTTCCTCGCGAGGGCACGTCCCGGCACCGGCCGGAGGGTGCCGTCAGGCGATCAGGTGCGTGACGCGTGCGAGGGCGGCTTGGGAGCCGTGTGGACCAGCACGTCTCGCAGGAACCGGAGCAGGTCGCACCGAAAGCAGTAGTCGCGGCACCGATGACCCATGGCCCCTTCCCCCCCTCGCCGACCGTCCGTCCCGGGCCCCCGAGCCCGAATCGAACTGACCCCTGTCGTCTACGGCAACGCTGATCCCCGAGCCTCACCGTCCGCCCTATCGGTGCCCAACAATGGCCCAACAGAAACGGGGGCTCCAATTCGAAGCGGACGGGCGGCCGGTCCGCGAGGCCGGACGGGGCGGGGGTGGGTGGCGCACGTGGCTGGATAATCTCAGCCGGGGGGCGGGTGGAACGACATCGGAGGTACCAGGATGATCCGTGGGGAAGGCACCGCCGTCGTGAAGGGCGTCAGTCCGGAGGAGGTCTTCGACTTCGTTCTCGACCCGGCTCAGTACACGAAGGCCGACACCAAGATCGTGTGGGTGACCAAGCTTGCCGACCTCCCCGAGGGCATGCTGGCGCGCGAGGACGGGAAGTTCCTGGGGCTCTTCAAGGGATCGGTCGTGACCCGCTACCGGTGGACGCGCCCGACCACCATCGACGTCACGCTCGAGCACGGTGTGCCCCGGGCCCTGCATGCGTGGTTCGAGATCGATGCCGTCGAGGGTGGGACCCGGGTGCGCCATGTGGAGGAGCTCGACCTCGGGCACGGCCCCCTGGGACTGCTCCACGACGCCGTGGCCCGTTCCTGGTTCGCGCGCTCGGTCGCCCGGGAGGTCTCCGAGATCGCGCGCTTGCTCGAATCAGGGGAGCGGGGTCGAGGGCCCGAGCAAGGCACCACCGCCTGAACGACGGCCCACGGTAGCGGGAGCCGTCGTCGTCGGGTATCAGGGCCCGGTGAACCGGATGTCGAGGCTCCGGAGGTAGGTGTGCAGCCCGGCATCTTGTACCGGCAACAGGTTTGCCGCCGACCCCGACTCGTTGTGGTGGCTGTGCCAGAGCCCGGGCGGGGTCACGAACGCGCCTCCGGGCTCCCAGTCCACCCGCACGGGATCGACGATGGTGCCGTCAGGCCGGATCTCGGCGCCGACCAGGGTGTAGCACCCGGGATCGCAATGCACGATGAGGTCCAACGCGAGGCTCTGGTGGCGGTGCGGCCGTTGCACGTCCCCCTCGGGTAGGACGCCCAGCATCGCCCACAGGGTATGCGTCGCGGTCAGGGTCTGGTCGTTGCGAGCGTTGCCGAGCAGTACCGCCACGCGGCTGCGTCGATGCGCGTCCGGATCGGCCGCCNCCTCGGCGAGCCTGGCCCGGGCGCGCTCGCCGTCGAACCGGGTCGGTGCGAAACGGGGCTCGGTCGTCTCGACCCCGAGAAAGGCGAGCAGGGGCGAGTCGTCGACGTGGTACAGCACCGCACCCTGCGCCGCGCCGTGCCGGACGGCGGTGCCCCCGGGCACGGTGACGACGTCTCCGGCCCGCCAGACGATGCGTCCCGTCCCCCCGGGACCCTCGACATCGCTATGACCACCCCCGCGCAGACAGTAGAAGAGCACGCTGGTGGCGTTGACGGCGAGGTCGACCTCGTCGCCGGGGGCGATGCAGACGAAGCGGGCCAGCAGAGACGGGCCCGTCGCCGGGTACGGGGTCCCGAGGTCACCGGACAGGTCCAGGTCGACGACCCGTGTCGCGTCCGGGTCGTGCCACTGGGAGGGGAACCGACGGACCGGCACGCCAGTGGTGGCTCCCGAGCCGATGGGATCGACCGCCGCGCTGTACTCGTGGAAGCGGGCGTCGCCGGTCCAGTCCTCGACGGCCAGGCCGACTCCGACACCTCGGGCCTGTTGGCCGTCGCCGCCGAGTTCGGGGTGATCCATGGGACCAGTATCGGTCACGGGGGCGTCGCGCGGGAGGCCGGGTGGCCGCCCGGGCTCGCCAGGTCGCCGGGTCGTGCCGTCGGGCGCGGTCCCCCATGGGGACGACCTGGGGAATACCCTGTACGACCCTGGGGAAATCTCCACCCCACCTGGGGACAGCCCGGCAAATTCTCTGGAGAACATAGGGATTTCGCGTCGCCCTCTTGACCTTCGATCGGCACAGGCGCACAGTGGTCACCAGCCGGACGGACAACGACCAACCTGAAGCCGGGGAGAGCGCCGCAAGGCGGGAACTCCGGAAGAACGGTGGGCGACGAGTTCGCCGGCGAGGCGGATGGTGAAGTAGCGGAAGGTTCCCTGGGATCGGCCGTTACAACGCCCCGAACACGGGTCGTCCGACCCGAGGAANGGGCGAGCTGTCAGCCGAGGGCGCGGCCCCGAGGAGTGCGGGCGACTTCGGTCGAACCGGCTACTCGGGGTCTCGCCGCGTCCGGGGTCTGGTCGTCACGGGTCGCTCTCGGGTCAGCGGATGGTGAACACCGATTCCCCGCGCGGTGCCTCGTCGATGGTGTCGACGCCCGCCACCCGTGCCCACGACGGGCCCTGGCGACACCATGCCACGAGTGCGTCCACGGCTCGAGGGGGGCCTTCGAACGCGGCCTCGACCTCTCCCCGTTCGGTGTTGCGCACCCACCCTCCCACGCCGGCGTCGGCCGCTCGACGCTGACACGACATCCGGAATCCCACGCCCTGGACGTGCCCGTGGACCAGCACCCGACGCCGGACGGTGTTCGGTTCCGCGTCCTGCGACGTCACCTCGAGGAGGCGCCCCGACTGTCGACCACGCTGTCCATCAGGCACGGGTCGATCTCGCCGTCGATACACCGTTCGCACTCGAGCTCCAACGTGCTGTGCGCGATGGTGAAAGGGGCGCCGATGGCGGACTTCACCCTGTCCCCGACCACCTGAGCCTGTTCCAGGGTGGGGTGACCCGACAACACCACATGGGCGGACAGGGCCCGGACCTCACTGGACAGGCTCCACACGTGGAGATCGTGGACCTCGGCTACGCCCGGGACCCGNCCCATGGCCGCGGTGAGCTCNGCCAGGTCGACGTCGGCGGGCGACGATTCCAGCAGCACCTCGACACTGGCCCGCAAGAGCCGGTACGCCTCGACCACGATGATGACGGCGACGACGAGCGAGGCNGTGGGGTCCGCCCACCGAAGCGAAGGGTTGGCGACGAGCACCGCACCGGCACACAACACGGCGAACGAGCCCAGCGCGTCCCCACCCATGTGCAGTGCGGCCGACCGCATGTTCAGATCGGCGCTGCGTTCGCGCAGCATGAGCGCGGCGAGGCCATTGGTCACGAAGGCCACGGCAGCGATCACCACGACCAGTCCTCCGTGGACGGCGTGGGGGTGCAGAAGCCGGTTGACGCTCTCGGCGATGATGGCGACCGTGATCACGGCGATCACCGCCGCGTTCCCCAGGGCGGCCAGGATCGGTCCACGGTGGTACCCGAAGGAATGTGACGGGTCGCGAGGTCGCGACGCCCAGCGGACGGCGAGCAGCGACATGGCCAGGCCCGCCACGTCGGTGATGTTGTGCCCGGCGTCGGACAGGAGACCGGTGGAATGGGCCACCACACCACCGACGAACTGCGCGCCGGCCAGGGCGATGTTGAGCACCAGGGCGACCACGAGGCGCCGGGTGCGGCTGGTGGCGCGGTCCAGCGACGATGGGGCTCCTCGATCGGTGTCGATCCGCCCAGCCTACCGGGGGGCTTTGTGCAAACCCGCCTCTAGCCGAAGGGCCCGAACCACGACCGCTCCGCGTGCCCGGTGCGGTAGCAGTCGAGCAGGTGGTCGAACCATGCCGTGCTGTCGGACAGCCCGCCCGGGCGGAAGCGCTCGAGCCACAGCCGGCGGTACTCCTCGACCTGGGCACCAAGCGTCCGGGCCAGGACGGCGCGGTCGTCGTCGCCCACCGACGCCAGGGTGCCGTCGCCCTCCAGGCGCAGCACGAGGTCGGCGCAGGCGAGGCGGAGAAAGGCCGCGGTGGTCGTGATCTCCTCGATCACGAGCGAGCCGTCGTCTCGTCGGGGCCGGGCGCGCCCCAGCGCGGCCACGGTGTCGTCGACGAGCGTCCGCACGGCCTCGAGATCGCGTCCGGTGAGGCCGTCGGTGACCCCTTTCCCCATGGGCCACTGGGGAAGGAAGAACGGCAGGGCCAGGGCCGACATGTTGGGGGGGCGCGGTACCACCATGCGGTACGCCTCGCCGAGGCCGACCACGGCCCGGCCCGTCTGGCGCGCCGGGTCGTCGTAGCAGTGCACGTCCAACACGGTGGCGAGGTCGTCGGCGTCGAGGTCGGCGTGCGACGCCCCGCACCATCCGAATGCAGCGGCGGTGGCGAACCCGGGATCGCTCACACCCGGTTGCTGGTGATGGCCGAAGTCGCCCCAGTCGGTGACGAGGAGCCCTTCTGCACCGTGGGCGACTCCGGCCATGGCGGCGGCGGCGACGTTCTCGATCATGTTGTCGACGCGACCGGCGATCGACATCCAGCTCGAGGTGCCAGGGCACACCCAGAACGGCACGCCGGCATCTTCGAGTCGCGCCGTGCGCTGTTCGAAGGGATGGTTGCCTTCGTAGCCCCATTCGCACACCGTGACGCCCTCGGGAAGCTCACCCAGCAACTCAGGGTGCACGGCCGGCACGTCGCCCCACACGAGCAACTCGCGTCCGGCCAGGACCGGGAGCTCGCGCAGAGAGCGCAGCCACTGCGCCCATTCCCCTCGGCGTTCGGGGCCGAGCTCCCAGGGCTCGTCCATGCCGATGTGGACCCGCGTACCGGGCAGTTGCGGCACCAGCTGGGTGAGCAGGTCCGAGACGAGTGCGAAGGCGCCGGGGTTGGCCGGGTCGAGCGTCAGTGGCGGACGGTGGATGCCCATCACCCAGTCGAAGCCATCAGGGGCGATGGCGAGGGGCCGGTACCGCTCCAACCGCAGCCATCGCTCGTAGTGCCCGAGGGTGTTCTGGTTGGCGACGAGCTCTACACCGAGCGACCGGCAGTGGGCGTGGAAGGTGTGCAGGTCCTCGGCGGTGAAGGGATCGGCGTGGCGCCACACGTCCTCGTGGCCCAGGAAGGCGAAGGTGTGTTCCATGTACAGCTGGAGGTGGTTGATCTTCCAGCTCGCCAGCCGGTCCACGAGGGCGATGAGGGTGCGCATCTCCGGCACGCGGTCTCGGGACACGTCGAGCATGACGCCGCGCACGGCGAAGTCGGGCCAGTCCTCGATGCGGCAGGCGGGCAGGGTACCGTCCCTGGCGCCGTTCGCTGCGTTGGCACCATGGCGCAGCTGATGCAAGGTGGCGTGCGCGTGACGCAGCCCTGCTCGATCGGCGCCGACCACGCGCACGGTGTCGTCGGAAATCTCGAGGCGGTATCCCTGGGGAACGAGCGCGTCGTCGACGACCTCGACGGGCTCGCGATCTGGGACACGGTGGCCGTCGGGTGCGGCCCGGTACGAGCGTGGCCGGGGCAGGAGGACGGGCGCCGGGGCCATCGGGCGTGTCGGAGGTCAGTAGGGCGCGGGCTCAGCGCGCCGGATCCCAGGGGCCTTCGGGACGGAGCCCCTGCGCCACCATGAGGGCGAGCTCGTTGCGCACCACCGGAAGGTCGTCGGCGTGGGTGACGCCGATGCAGCGGCCGGGACCGTCGAGTACGCGGACGACGGCGCTCTCGTCAGCGTCACCGTTCGAGGTGGCGATCATGTCGCCCACCACCACGGGGAGCAGCACCTCGGCCTGATCGGCGAGAGCAGACGGGTCGGGCACCGTGCCGTCGGGGGTCACGGTGGGATGAGCGCCGAGCACGGCTGCCTCGAGCACGGGCCAGATGGAAGGCTGGAAACCCCACAGGTTCATGGAGACAGGGGTGTCGCCCGGGAGCACGGCCGGCTCGAGGCCGTCCCCGACGTCGAAGGCCCCATCGGGTCGCGGCGCCACACCACGTCGCTCGACCAGTCGCACCAAGTGCCCGTCGAGCCCCACCTCGCACGTCCCCCGGGTCACCGGGGCGTCGGCCACGATCGTGTCGCGTAGGCGGTACGCCACGATGGCGTGTTCGCTCCCTTCGGCCAATTGCTCCGCCAACAGGGCCAGGGCGGGCGTGCCGTAGACGTCGTCGGCATTCACGACCGCGAACGCGCCGTCTCCGACCTGCTTGCGTGCGCACAGCACGGCGTGGGCGGTGCCGAGCGGCACCCGCTGCTCGGTGAAGGCGACCTCGACGGTGGAAGGGAAGCACCGGCCCACGTGGTACCGGATGGCTGGGCCCGTCTGGGGCCCGAGGACGAGGACGATGTCACCGAACCCGGCAGACACGGCGTCGCCGGCGATGAGGTCGATGACCGCTTCGCCGTGGAGGCCCAGCGGTGCGAGGGGCTTGCATCCGCCGTAGCGCTTGGCCATGCCCGCCGCCAACACCACCAGCACGGGCCGGTCGCCAGAGCCCCTTGTCGTCATCCTCCCCATCGTAGGACGGCGCTTGCCCAGGTCATCCCACCCCCGAAGCCCGACAGCAGGACGAGCGCGCCGGGGCGGAGCCGGTCGGTCTCGAGCGCGTCGGCGAGTGCCAGGGGGATCGACGCCGAGGAGGTGTTGCCGTAGCGGTCGATGGTGACCACACATCGATCGGCGGGGATACCGAGCCGCTGGCTGGCAGCGGTGATGATGCGGGCGTTGGCCTGGTGGGGGATGAACAGGTCGACGTCGCTCGTGTCGAGCCCGGCCCGGGCCAGGGCTTTTTGCGACGACTCCACGATCACCCGCACCGCGTGCCGGAAGATCTCCTTGCCGTTCATGTAGAGGTACCCGCCGTGATCACACTTGAGCAGGTGGCGCAGGGACCCGTCTGCACCGAGGTCCCAAGCCAGCAGCTGGCCCGGCCCTTCGGTGGCTTCGAGCAGCACGGCCCCCGCCCCGTCACCCACGAGCACGGCGATGCTCCTGTCGTCCCAATCGGTGATCTGCGACAGCGTCTCGCTACCGATGACGAGCACCCGCTCGGCACCGGCGAGGACGAGACCGTGCGCGACCACGAGCGCGTACACGAAACCGGAGCACGCCGCGTTCACGTCGAAGGCGCCGCCACGGACACCCAGACCCTCTTGCACCGTCGCCGACGTCCCCGGCACCAGCGCGTCAGGAGTGGAGGTGGCGAGCACGAGCACATCGACGTCATCGCCGGTTCGCCCCGCCCGCGCCAGCGCCTGGCTGCCGGCCGCGATGGCCAGCTCTGCGGTCGTGCCCCCGATGCGCCGTTCGCGGATCCCCGTCCGCTCGGTGATCCACTGGTCGCTCGTGTCCAGACGCGCCGAAAGGTCCTCGTTGGTGACGACCTTGTCGGGGACGGCCATTCCCCACCCGGTGACGACTGCTCCAGGCATCCGAGCTCAGGTTCGCTCGAGAACGTGCACTGCGACGAGGGCGGTGTCCTTGCCGGACATGATGCCGCCGGTGTTCACCGCCGCGGCCAGACGAGGCTCGTGCACCTGGCGCCCGGTGGCCGTGCCCCGAAGCTGGGCGACGAGCTCGGCGATCTGGCAGATGCCGGTCGCCCCGAGGGGGTGGCCCCGAGCCACGAGGCCGCCGCTGGGATTCACCGACACACCGCGCCCGCCCACGTCGGTGTCGCCCGCCACGGTGGCGGCACCGGCTTCTCCGGCGGAGAAGAACCCCAGCGACTCGAGGGCGTAGAGCTCTTCGGCGCTGGTGGCGTCGTGGAGCTCGACGACGTCGATGTCCTCGGGGCCGACTCCGGCCGCCTTCCACGCCTCGTCGGCCGTCTCGCGCAACCGGTCGTGATAGTCGAGCTCACCGTTTCCCGACCGCAGCACGCTGGCGCGTATGCGCGGCGCGCCCGATGCGGTGCCCACCGAGAGCACGGCCGCGGCCGCGCCGTCGGTGAACGAGGAGCACATCAGTCGGGTCAGGGGCGCGACCACGACGGATGAGGCGAGAACCTCCTCCACCGTCACCGGTGACCTGAACTGGGCGAGGGGGTTGCGTGCCCCGCACCTGCGGGCCTTGGCCGCCGCCGCCGCGATCTGGTGGGGGGTGGTGCCCCGCTCTTCGATCTGATGACGGACCCACGTCGCGTTGAGAGCCATGAGCACGCTGCCGGCGTCGTTGTCGAAACGGACGCGCAGCTCGGCCCGCTCGTCGGATGGCAACCCGTCCTCGATCCCGGCGATCGTCTCGCCCCGGTGGCCCGTCCACATCTTCTCGACGCCCACGACGAGCACCGGCGACTGGCCCGCCTGCGCGGCGAGCACACCGAGGTGCATCGCCGAGGATCCGCCCGCGCACGAGTTGTCCACGTTGACGATGCCGGTCGTGCCGAGGTCGACGTCTCTCAGCCAGCTCTGGCCGCGGATGCAACCCTGGTCGCACAGCCGGCCCCCGAGGGCGTTGGCGGAGATCACGAGGCCTACGTCGGTGGGGGACAGGCCGGCGTCATCGAGAGCCGCTCGCACCGCCTGGCCCGCCATGGCGGCCGGGGTCAGGTCGCGCCGATCCATCGGCGTCATTCCGATCCCGACGATGCTCACGTCTTGTCGCACGACGACCTCACCTCCAAACCGGGTCTACGACCGATGTCCCGCTTGTCGCCGGCACACCCGTGCCGACCCACACCGGACCACTTGCCACGTCTTGCCGTTTCGAACCGGCCCGGTCGACTGCAGCCGCAGTCGTCGGCGGGACGGAGTGGGACGCGAGGAGGCCACCGAACTCGCCGGCCAGGTCCTCGAACTGTACCAGCGGGTCGTCCGAGGTCACGAAGACGGCGATGTGTCGTGCCCCGGACTCGACGAAGCGCGCCAGCGCCGCCGCGCACCTCCGAGCGCTCCCGGCCACCAGATGTCGTTCGAACGAGCGGGGCGCGAGCCCGTAGAGCGAAGCCATCCACGACAGCCCCCGCTCCTCGGCACCCGAGGCGCCCACCGACACGAACGCCACGGTGGCACGCGACAGCGAGCCGGGATCGCGTCCCACCCGTTCCGCCTCCTTGTCGAGGCGACTCAGCGCCGCGCCGTAGTCGTCGGGGGGAACGAACAACGGAATCCACCCGTCGCCGTGACGAGCGGCGCGACGCAGTGCGGCTTCACTGGACCCGCCGACCCACACCGGGACGGAGCCGACAGGGGGCAACTGCGCGTAGTGGTCGCCGGGGGACACCGCCCATGCCTGGCGCAGGGCGTCGATGCCCTCGTCGAGGCGCCGTCCCCGCGACCTGAACTCGACGCCCGCCGCGGCGTACTCGCCGGGGTGGGTGCCCACGCCCACACCCAGCACGAGCCGTCCACCCGACAGGTGGTCGAGCGAGGCGGCCTCCTTGGCGACCGCGGGCGCGTGGCGCAGCGGCAGCTGCAAGATGCACGTCCCGATGGCGGCGCGACGGGTGGCGGTCGCCGCCACCCCCAATGCGCTCAGCGCCTCGAGGGCGGGCCCGTGCCAGAAGAGGTGGTCGCAGACCCACAGCGCACCCGCTCCACCCTCCTCGGCGCGGCGACAGAGATCGGCCAGGATCGCCGCGCTCGGGAGCACGGCCCGATCCTGGGGGAAGGTAGGCAGGATCAGCCCGAGAGTGCCCGTGTCAGGCCCCGCGACCACAGGAGCCGGGGTGGCCAACGGGGGGGAGGGCACGCTTCATGGTATCCGGGGCCAATTGTGACGGTCCGTCAGATTTGGCCCGGGGTGCCCGGACGTCCCCCTGGCACGGTACGGGCCCGGCCACGGCACAATGGAGGGGTGACACACGTGGGCCCACCCGGACTCCGAGTTCCCGACCAGGGCGACTCCCACGACGAGCCCGGCCCGGCCGCGCCCGGTCTGAGCGCCGAGGCCCGCGCCCAGCGGGAGGCGGAGCTCAGGTCCCTGATCGAGCTGATGCGCCCCGCCGTCCAGGCCGACGGTGGCGATCTCGAGCTCGTGTCGTTCGACGTGGACACCGGCCTCGTCGAGGTGCAGCTCCAGGGGGCGTGCAGCTCGTGCGCCATCTCCTCGGCGACGCTCCAAGGCGGGGTGGACCGCATCCTGCGGGGGCGCCTCGATTGGGTCACCGAGGTGGTGGGCGGCGTCGACGAGAGCGCCGACCCCTTCGACAGCGCGGCGATGGGCCGCGGGGCGTACGTCCCGCGCTCCTGAGCGTTACGCGGCGAGGTCGGATTCGTCGATCGACCCGTAGCGCACGAGGGGCTCGAACAGGTCGAGCACCGAGCGATCGGGGTCGGTGATGCCGCGCAGCGCCGGTGTGGCCAGGCGACGGCTCACGAAACGCCGGGCCACCGCCGCTTTCCGGGCGTCGCCGCTGCGGTCGAGGGCCCACGCCGCTTCTTCGACGAGCAGGGCGCCCTCGACGGTGTCGGCGAGGAGCTCGGCGAACCTTCGGCTCTGGAGCAGAGCCATGTCGTCGGGGGCCCGCTCCAGATACGAGATCGCCAGCCGGGTGTCGCCGAGCGACGCCGCCACCGTGTCGAGGGCGCCGGCCAGGACCTTGTGTCCCGAGCCCGTCTCGAGTGCCTGTTCGACGCGGCCCAGTAGGGCGATGTGGGCCTGCTCGCCGCGCATCGCACGCCGGACGTCGATGCAGAGGATGTTCTCGGTGCCTTCCCAGATGGTGTGGCACTGGGCGTCGCGTAGTTGCCGGGCCATGGGCCAGTCCTCCATGTACCCGTTCCCGCCCAGGACCTCGAGACCCGTCGACGCTGCCCACAACGCCATGCGCGTGCAGCGCATCTTGGCCAACGGCACGAGGATGCGCCGCACGAGGCGGCCGGCCTCGGCGTCGTGTGCCCCCCGGGCTGCCGCCGCGCATTCGTAGGTCGCGGCCATGCCCGCTTCCAGGTCGACGAGCATGTCCACGAGGGTCTCTCGTACGAGCGGGTAGCTGTCGATGCGGTTCCCGAACTGCGCCCGGCGCGCCGAGTAGATGGCCGCCTCCAGGAAGGAACGGCGGTGGATGCCCAGCCCCATGAGTGCCACCCCGAAGCGGCTCCCGTTGACCATCTCCATCATGCGGTTGATGCCGCGTCCGTCGCGAGCGGCGTCGGCGACGCCCGACCCGACCCCGCCCTCGAGGGCACCCGTGCCGCCCGCCAGCCAGGCCCGTGCGCCGTCGAGCGACACCTCCCCGGTGGGCACACCGACGGTGCCGAGCTTGGATTTGAGGCGTTTGATCCTGAAGCCGTTGGCCGTTCCGTCGGGGAGGATGCGGGGGACGATGTAGGTGGCGAGGCCCCTGCTCCCGGCGGGGGCACCCTCGGGCCGGGCCAGGACGATGAACACCTCGGCGTCGACGTTGGAGCAGAAGTGCTTCTCGCCCGACAAGAGCCATTCGTCGCCGTCCTGCACGGCGCGGGTGGTGTTGGCACCGACGTCGCTCCCTCCCTGGCGTTCGGTGAGGAACATCCCGCCTTCCCATGCCGTGTCGGGGTCGAGGCTGCGCAGCTTTCCGAGCAGGTCGTCGCGCGCCGCGGCCGGGGCGTATCGCTCGACGATGTCGGCCGCCCCCGAGGTCATGCCCAGTCCGCAGTAGATGGCGGTCTCGGCCTGCGACACCAGGTACGACACCGACGCCGTCACCACCCCTGGCACGGGCTGTCCGGCCAGGGTCTCGAGGCTGACGAATCCGTTGCGGACCAGGTCCGCCTTGTTCTGGGTCCAGTTGGGATGGTGGACGACGTCGTCCACCTCCTCCCCCCACCGGTCGAACCGGCGCAGGACGGGACCGTGCTTGTCGGTCACCTCGGCCCGGGGGGCGATGACCTCGCCCACCAGGGTGCCGAAACGGGCGACGTGCTCCTCGGCCCGGGCCCGGTCATCGGGGTCGGGGAGATGGCGGTCGAGGAGGGCGCTCAGGTTGGGGTCGAGGGAGTACCAGTCCAAGCCCGCGGCCTGCTCGAATTCGGCGTAGTCAGGAAGCATTCTCCGATGCTACGGCCGCGGGTGCCCCTCGGGGTCACGCCGGTGCCGTCCGGACCAATCCTTAGGAAAACTAATTAGAATGGTGAACAATGACCACGATCGCCGACGACCCCACCGAGTCGGGGAACCCTTTGGCCCCCGAACCCGGGGTCGCCCCCGACGAGATCGTCCCCGGGCCGGGCCCGCAAGACCCCGGGCCCGGCGGGTCTTTGCCGACCGTCGAGGGCTCGGACGCCGAGATGGCGGCCCGGATGCGACTGGCGATCCTGCGCCTGTCGCGCCGGCTCCGTCAGCAGGTCGCGGGCGGGGTGACCTCCTCACAGGTCTCGGCCCTGGCCACCATCGAGCGCCTGGGCACGCCCACGCTCGGCGAGCTCGCCTCGTCGGAGCAGGTGCAGCCGCCGAGCATGACGAAGATCGTGGTGGGACTCGAAGGGGCCGGCCTCGTGGCGCGCCAGGAGGACGACAACGACCGTCGCGTCGTGCGGGTGGGTCTCACCGCCGAGGGCCGTCGCACCCTGGCGCGCAGCCGGTCGTTGCGCAACGCCTATCTCGTGCGTCGCCTGCGCCGGCTCTCGGTCGATGAGCGGGCCGCCCTCGAGGACGCTGTTCGACTCCTCGAGCACCTGGTGGATCAGCCGTGACCCGACTGAAGCGCATCGCGGACACGACGTTCCGGTCCCTACACACGCGCAACTACCGGCTGTACTTCACTGGCCAGATCATCTCGGTCAGTGGCACGTGGATGCAGAGCGTCGCCCTGGCGTGGCTCGTCGTCCACTACCTGGCCCCCAAGAGCCAACGCGGCGTCGACATCGGAATCACCTTGGCCCTGCAGTTCCTCCCCATGCTGCTCTTCGGCGCGTGGGGTGGCCTCATCGCCGACCGTGTCGACAAGCGGCGCCTGTTGGTCACGACTCAGGCCTCGGCGGGTGTTCTCGCGCTCCTGCTCGGGCTGCTCGTGCTCATCGGCCACGGTCCGGCCGGATCCGCCCACCTGTGGGAGGTGTACCTGCTGTCGTTGTTCCTCGGGGTGGTGAACATGTTCGACAACCCCGCCCGCCAGACCTTCGTCATCGAGATGGTCGGCAAGGACGACCTGTCCAACGCGGTGAGTCTCAACAGCATCGTCATGAACGGCGCCCGCGTGATCGGCCCGGCCATCGGGGGCGTCCTCATCGCCACCGTGGGCCTCGGCATCTGCTTCCTTACCAACGCCGCCAGCTACGTGGCGGTCATCGTGGCGTTGATGCTCATGCATCGCTCCGATCTCCACCCCGCCCAGCGCGTGGCGCGCGCCAAGGGCCAGCTACGCGAAGGCGTGCGCTACGCGTGGCGCACCCCGAACCTGCGAGACCCACTCATGCTCGTCTTCGTGGTCGGGCTTCTGGCCTACAACTTCACGGTGATCCTTCCTCTTCTGGCCCAGGACACGTTCCACGGTGGCGCCGGGACGTTCGCACTGCTCACCTCGCTCATGGCCGGTGGCGCAGTCGTGGGGGGCTTGATCGTGGCCAACCGCGGGAAGCCCAACATCCACCGGCTCACCGGGGTCGGCATCGCCTTCAGTGTGATGATCGCGGCGGTCGCGGTGTCACCCACCCTTGCCGCCGCCTGCGTCCTGCTCGTGTTCATGGGTGGCCTGTCCATCGCCTTCATCGCCACGGCCAACTCCACCATCCAGCTCCAGGTCGAGCCCACCATGCGGGGTCGGGTCATGGCGCTCTACGCCATGGGCTTTCTGGGTACGACCCCGATCGGCGCACCGCTCGTGGGTTGGATCAGCCAGAGCTCGAGCCCCCGGGTGGCACTCCTGGTCGGTGCCGTGGCCACCCTGGTGGCCTCGACGGTGACGCTGCTGCGGCACCGCCACGAACACCGCCGTATCGAGGCCCTCCCGGTCGTGATGGACGAAACCGAGCCCGGTACCGAGCTCGGCGTGGCCTGAGGGTCGTCCCGCCTCGTCCCGGGCCGCTAGGCGACCGACGGTCGCGGCTCTTTCGCGAGCCCGAGGACCCGTTCCCCCACGATGTTGCGTTGGATCTCGGCCGTACCGCCCCAGATGGTCTCCGAGCGGCTGAAGAAGAACGACGCCTGCAGGTCTCCGACGGGGTAGTCCGTGGCGCCGCGCCGGGGCCGCATGAGCTCGCTCCCGTCGTCACCGGCCCCGGTGAGGACCTGCCCCTCGAGTCCGAGGATGTCCATGGCGAGGTTCATGACGTCGCGGTGGTATTCGGACCAGAACATCTTGTGCGTGGCCCCGAGTGCCGCCGCGTGATGGGTGCCGTTGAGGGCGTCGGTGAGCGACCGGTAGCCGTTGATCTGCATGATCTTCACCTTGGACCAGGCCCGGGCGAGGTCCTGTCGGACCTCGGGGTCGGTGATGCGCCCGGTCCGCCTGGCCTCGCCGATGATGTGGTCGAGCTCCCTCGTGAAGCGACGGTGTCCGGTCGTCGACGACGCGCCCCGCTCGAAGCCCAAGGTGGTCATGGCCACCTTCCACCCGTTGTTCTCGCCGCCCACCACGTTCGCCCGGGGACAGCGGGCGCCGGTGAAGAACACCTCGTTGAATTCGGCGGAACCGTCGATCTGTCGGATGGGCCGGACTTCGACCCCGGGCTGTTTCATGGGGACGAGGAGGTAGGAGATCCCCGCGTGCTTGGGCGCATCGGGATCGGTGCGCGCCAGAAGGAAGATGTAATCGGCGAATTGTGCCTGAGTCGTCCACACCTTCTGGCCGTGGATGACCCATTCGTCACCGTCGAGGTCGGCGCGTGTCTTGAGCGACGCCAGGTCGCTGCCCGCGTCGGGCTCCGAGAACCCCTGACACCAGGCGATGGTGCCGTCGAGGATCTTGGGGATGAAGGCGCGCTTTTGTTCTTCGGTTCCCCATTGCAAGATGGTCGGGCCCACGAGCGTGTCGCCGAAGAAGTCGGCGCGCATCGGCGCCTGGGCCCGGGCGAATTCCTCGTTGAGCACCACCTGCTCGATCAACGACAGGCCCTTGCCCCCGTACTCCTTGGGCCAGGACGCGCAGATCCATCCCCCCTGGCGGAGCCTTCGGACCCAATCGGCGTTGAACGCCTCGCGCTCGGGACCGGTGAGTGAGAACCCGGGCTCGAACCACCCCTCGGGGAGGTTGTCCTCGAGCCAACCCCGGACCTCCTTGCGCAGCGCTTCCGCTTCGGGAGGGTAGGTCAGGTCCATAGGGCCGAACGTACCGCCGCCGGGGGCTCCGAGCCAACGCTCCGGTTCCCGGGGCGACGAGCGCTATGCGACCTGGACGGCTTTGACCACGAGCAGGGCGACGGCCACGAAGAGGTAGCCATACATGAGGTACATCGTCGTGGTGCGGCCTCGTGTCCACGTGGGGCGTTCGATCAGGGCCAGGGGGGGCATGCGCCAGGTCATCCGCCTCTCCCGCTCGACGGGGTCGGGTCGGGCGCGCCGGCGATGGGACCGGAGGTAGAACACCCCGGCCACGAGCAGGACCAGACCCAGAGCGCACGACAAGGCGGCGAGTAGGGCGGGCACGTCGATGTGGGGGAACACCGTCGTCGTCATCAAGATGAGCGACAACACGAACAGGACCGAGACGATGAAGGTCGAAAGGGCATTGAGCCAGGGTTGGTTGACCCATGGCCCGAGGACGGCTTTGTCGTTGCAAAGCAGGAGGAGGAAGACCGTCGCGCTCGGCAGCAGGATCCCCGCCAAGGCCTGCACCGCCGTGGTGATGACCCCCAGGGGCGCTCCCGGGATGAGCACGATCGTGGCGGCCAGGGCGACGATCCCGGTGAAGGTGGCATAGAAGAACTTGGCATCTCGGACGCGGCGGTTCAACGAGTGCCGCGTGCCGAAGATGTCACCGAAGGCGTAGGACGTGGACAGCGTCACCGCCGCCGCCCCGATGATCGACGCGTTCAGCAGGATGATGGCGAAGAGCGTGCCGGTGGCGTTCCCGAGATAGCGGTCGAGGGCGTGGGCGACGCCGCCCGCATTGGTGAACCTTCCCGCCGCGTGGGTGTGTGCGAAGGCGAAGGCCGTCGTGATCACGATCAGGCTGGCGGCCAGGACCGTGATGAACGACCCCAGCACGGTGTCGACGCGCTCGTAGTTGATCCAACGGGGGGTGATGCGCTTGTCGACGATGTTGGACTGCTGGAAGAACAGCTGCCAGGGGGCCACGGTGGTACCGACGACGGCGATGATGAGCAGGACCGACGTGGAGTTGAAGCCGCCCGCGACCCCCGGCGTCACGAAATGCTTCACGACCGGTCCAAGATGAGGATGGGCATAGATGGCGAGCGGGATCACGAGGAAGTTCGCCACGATGAACACGAGCATGAACCGCTCCCAGCGCCGGAAGCTGCCGCTGGCCGTCATCGCCACGAGGCCCAACGCCGCCAGCGGGACCGAGATGTACGGGCTCACGCCGAAGAAGCCGAGCGCCAGGCTGATCCCGATGAACTCGGTGACGATGGTCAGGAAGTTCAAGACGAACAGGTCACCCACCGAGAACGCTCCCCAGAAGCGTCCGAAGCGCTCATTGATGAGCCGGGCGTGGCCCACACCGCACACCGCACCGAGGCGGACCACCATCTCCTGGTTGACGATGAGGACCGGGATGAGCAGGGGCAGTGTCCACAGCAGACTCAGCCCGAAGTTCTGCCCCGCCTGCGCGTAGGTGGCCACCCCGCCCGCATCGTTGTCGCCCACCATGACGATGAGCCCCGGGCCGATGATCGCCAGGAGCGTGAGCACGCGGCCCCGCCACGAGCGCCGAGGGCCCTCGTCGTGGACGCGAATCGTCCCGAGAGCACCTTGGATACCGCCGTCGTGCTCCTCCTCAGAGGGCACGGGCATTTCCGCTGTACGGGGCCGTGACGGCCATGAAGGACCTCCCGACGGTGCCGGCGTCGTGGGCGTGCAGGGATCGCGCGCACGCCATGGCGTCGGTCGGCCTCCGGTCAGCCCAGTGGCGTCAACCCTGCCTGGCGACGTGCGCGCATGAATCGTCTAGGTGACGGGTCAGCGTGCAGCGCTGCTCCTTTGTCGGCCCACGGAGCCGCACCAGAGAAAGCGGTGACATCCGGTGGGGCGCCGGACTCGCCGCGACTGCTCACGGTGCACCCTTTCCCGCCGGGAAACCCGGCTGAGGTGCGGCTTCTTCGAAACGCGATCCTACCGTGTCCACCCCAGGTGCGGGGTGGTGACCCCCACGGCGTCGTGAGATCAGTCCTCGACCGACGACATCCCGAAGTCGCGGCGCCAACCGGTGGGCAGGAGCATCTCGAGCACGTCGTCGACGGTGATGACGCCCACCATGCGGTGGTGCTCGTCCATGACCGGGGCGACGGTCAGGTTGAAGTCGGTCATCTTGCGGGTCACCGAGTGCAGGTCCCAGTCGGGATGGACATGGGCCGGGTTGGGGCGGACCACCGAGCCCAGCGTGGCCGTGGGGGGCGCCTGGATGAGGCGGACCACCGAGGCCGAGCCACTGACGCGACCGTCGTCACCCCGGGCGAACACCACGGCAAGGGCCTCCGGGGGAGCTTTGCTGCTGCGGACGGCCTCGAGCACGTTGCTGACCGGAGTCGACTCCGCCAGGCACAGGAAGTCGGGGCTCATGAGCCCGCCCGCCGTCTCGGGGTTGTAATTCAACAACGTCCGGATCTTGCGCTGCTGGGCCTGGGGGAGGAGCTGGAGCACGGGGAGGCGGTGGTCCTGGTCCAGCTCCATGATGAGGTCGGCGGCATCGTCGGGGGCCATGGTGGCGAGGAGTCGAGCCGCTTCGGCGTCGGTGCGGCTGCGAACGAACTCGATCTGGTGCTCGGCGTCGAGCTCCTCGAACACATCAGCCTCGAGCTCCCGGTCCTGGCCCACCGCCTCGATGATCTCCTCGCCCTCTTCGTGCGACGCCGCCTCGACGAGGTCGGCGATCTGGGCAGGATGCAGGCGGGCGAGCTTGCGATACGGGATCCGGAGACGGGCCGTGGGGACATGCGCCACGAAGGGTTCGATGCTGGCCCAGTCCACGACCTTGCCGGCCGGGATCCGCCTGCCGAGGGCGCGCGGCAACAGTCGCCGTAGGGCCACGCGCGGGCTGGGGTCGACGGCCACGACCTCCCACCGCCCGTCCACCAAGGCGAGCTCGATCTCGTTGGCGCGGATGAGCCGGGCCCCTTGGAGGTTGATGAGGTGTCGGGCCCGCAGGTCCTTCGACAGCAGCACCTCTCCCGGCCGTCGCTCGAAGCGCTTGAGGCTCACGGTGTCCCCGACGAATTGCACCCGGCCGGGTTGGAGGTCGGGGATGCGCGAGATGGGGACGAAGAGTTGGCGCCGGGCGATCCGGACCACGACTCCGGTGACGGGGGGGTGCGGAGAGAAGCCGAGCTGGGCGATGAGGTCCTCGACCCGCCCGAGGCGGTCCCCGTCCTGGTCTACGAGCGCGCCCCTGACCACGCTGGACAGGTGCAGGATCTCGATGGCCATCCTTGGCGCTCCTCGAGCGTCGCAGTGCGTAAAGCCCTCCTCAATCTAGTGGATCCGGTGTGCGTCGACGCGTCCGATGCCGGTCGCCTTGTGCCTGGGAGGGTGCCTCCGGGCCCGTCGGGGTGGCCCTGCGCCGTTTGCGCCCGGGGAGCGATCCTTGGGAGGCTGGTCGGCCATGATCTCCCACGCTGGCCACGCGCGTGCCTAAAAGCCCGTGGCAGCGCTGGGCGGAGATCCGTGCCTCTTGGGAGCGCAGCACCCGTATCGAAGTGCCGCCGGGGCGCCCCGCCGCGCCGCCCCGACCCGGTGGCCTACGTATCGCCTATCTCGTCTACCGGGGTAACCCCCGATGCGGCGGCCAGGGCGTCTATACGCGTCACCTGGCGCGCGAGCTGGTGGCCCTGGGGCATTCGGTCGAAGTCTTCGCAGGCCAGCCCTGGCCCGTGCTCGACGACGGAGTGGGATTCACCCCCGTTCCTGGTCTCGACCTGTACCGCGACCCCGACCCATTTCGGGTGCCGCATCCGCGCGAGTTCCACTCCTCGGTCGATCTTCTCGAGTTCGGGGTCATGTGCACGGCCGGGTTCCCCGAGCCACGCACCTTCTCCCTGCGGGCCCGGCGACTACTGGCGGCGCGACGCGGCGACTTCGACCTCGTCCACGACAACCAATGCCTGGGATCGGGTCTGCTCGGCATGCTCGACGACGGGTGGCCGCTGCTCACCACGCTGCACCACCCCATCACCGTCGACCGGGTCCTGGCGCTCTCGCACGCCGAGAACGCCTATCGTCGCCTCACCCAGCGACGGTGGTTCGGGTTCCTGGGCATGCAGATGCGGGTGGCGAGGCAGCTGCCCCGCGTCGTGACGGTGTCGGAGTCGTCCAAGCACGACATCGCCGCGCAGATGGGCGTGGCGCTGTCCACCATGACCGTCGTCCCGGTGGGCGTGGACCACACCGTGTTCCGGCCCCGGCCCGACCGCCCCCGCGTCCCGGGGCGCATCATGGTGACGTCCTCGAGCGATGTCCCCATGAAGGGCCTCGTCCCGCTGCTCGAGGCGCTCGCCAAGCTCCGCACCGAGCGCGACGTCGAGTTGCTCGTCATCGGCCGCCCCACCGAGGGGGGGCGGGTGGCGCGCACCATCGACCGTCTCGGGCTGTCGCGTGCCGTGCACTGTGTGAGCGGGATCTCCGACGACGAGCTCGCCGGCCTGTACGCCGAGGCCCAGGTGGCGGTGGTTCCCTCGCTCTACGAAGGGTTCTCCCTGCCGGCGATCGAGGCCATGGCGTGCGGCGTCCCGCTGGTGGCGACGACCGGGGGCGCGCTCCCCGAGGTGGTGGGAGAGGACGGCGAAACCGCGGTGCTGGTCACGCCCGACGACCCCGAGGCCCTGGCCGCCGGTATCCGTCGCGTCCTCGACGATGACGCCTTGGCGGCGCGCCTCGGCGAGGGCGGCCGCCAGCGCGTGCTCGGGCGCTTCACGTGGGAGGCAACGGCGCGCGGGACCGCCGAGCAGTACCGGTTGCTGCTCGACGACCACCGGCGCGCCCGGGACACGGTGATACCCGCCGTCGAGATCTCGGCAGGAACGCACCGACCATGTTGACCGTCGATTACGAACGGCTCGGGGTCGGTCGCGGTGAGCGACTGCTCGACCTCGGGTGCGGCGGGGGCCGTCACGCCTTTCAAGCGGTGCGCCTCGGGGCGCGGGTGGTGGCCCTCGACGCCCAGGCGACGGAGGTCGCGCAGGTCAGGGACACCATCGGCGCCATGCTCGACGCCGGGGAGGTCCGGGCCGACGACGAGGCCGGTGTCGTGCAAGGTGACGCGCTGCACCTGCCATTCGCCGATGCGAGCTTCGACCGGGTCATCGCTTCGGAAGTGCTCGAGCACATCCCCGAGGACGGCTCGGCCATGGCCGAGTTGTCCCGGGTGCTCCGGCCCGGAGGCACCATGGCCGTCACCGTTCCCCGCTTCGGTCCCGAGGCCGTCAACTGGGCCCTGTCGAACGACTACCACGACGTCCCGGGCGGCCACGTCCGCATCTACCGGCGGTCCACGCTGGTGCAACGCCTCCGTGGGGCGGGGCTGCGGCCGGTCGCCAGCCACCACGCCCACGCCCTGCACTCGCCGTACTGGTGGCTGCGGTGCTGGGTCGGGCCCCGGCGCGACGACCATCCGGCCGTGCGGGCCTATCACCGGCTCCTCGTCTGGGACATCATGCGCGCCCCGCGGGTCACGCGGGTCACCGAGCGCGTCCTCAACCCGTTTCTCGGCAAGAGCCTCGTCGTCTACCTGGAGAAGCCTGCATGACCCGGACCGAAGGAACGCTCCCGATGACGGGCCATGGCCACGAGGTGGGGCCCGTGCTCGTCGCCCGGCCCGTGGTGGCGCCGATCCCCGAGATCCCCGGGGTCCTCAGCGCCGCGGAGGTGGTGGCGACGGCGGCGTCGATCGCCGACATCCAGCTTCACGACGGCATGATCCCGTGGTTCGAGGGGGGCCACTGCGACCCTTGGAACCACGTCGAGTCGGCCATGGCCCTCAACGTCGCCGGATTGCACAAGGAAGCCACGCTCGCCTACCAATGGCTGGCCGACACGCAGCTCCCCGACGGGTCGTGGTTCAACTACTACCTGGCGTCGAGCGGCGTGAAGGACCCGCGCCTCGACACCAACGTGTGCGCCTACGTCGCCACCGGTGCCTGGCACAACTTCCGGGTCACCGGGGATCTCTCGGTCCTGAAAGCCATGTGGCCGGTGCTCGACAAGGCGCTCGAGTTCGTGTTGCGGTTCCAGCGCGACGACGGAGCGATCCTGTGGTCGGTGGACCCCGACGGGCATCCGGGGCGCTACCCGCTGCTCACGGGATCATCGTCGATCTATCACGCGCTTCGTTGTGGCGTGGCGTGTGCCGAGACCCTCGGTGACGAACGCCCCGACTGGGAGCTCGCCGCGGGCCGCCTGGCACACACCATCGCCAACACGCCCGAGGTGTTCGAGCCCAAGCACGAATTCGCCATGGACTGGTACTACCCGGTGCTCTCCGGCGCCCTCTCGGGTGAGGCCGCCGCCGCCCGCATCGACGCATGGTGGGACACTTTCGTGCTGGAGGGCCGAGGCGTGCGTTGTGTCTCGACCGGTCCCTGGGTCACCGCCGCGGAGACCGCCGAGTGCGCGCTCGCCCTCGATGCCGTGGGGCGTCGTCAAGAAGCGTTGGCGCTGCTCACCTGGACGCGGGCCCATCGTCGCGATGACGGTTCGTACTGGACGGGGATCGTCTATCCCGAGATGGAGACCTTCCCGTTCACCGAGCGCACGACATACACGGCGGGCGCCATCGTCCTCGCCGCCGACGCCCTGTCCAACGCCACTCCGGCCGCCGGGCTGTTTCGGGGCGAGTCGTTGCCCGACTGGCTCGATCTCACCGAGCCCCGGTGGGAGGCGCCACCCGCCTGAGGACGCGCAACGAGCCGCATTCGCCGTCCTCGACGAATTCACCGGACTCGAGCGCCGCGCACCACAACTCGTAGGGGGGTCGTCCGCCGTCGGCGGGGTTGGGGAACACGTCGTGGATGGCGAGCCACCTCCCCGGCGCCACATGCGGGGACCAACCCCGGTAGTCCGCCCATGCCGGCTCGTCGCCGTGTCCTCCATCGATGAAGCACAGGTCGAGGGGGGTCTGCCAGTGGGAAGCGATCACGCTCGAGTTGCCGACAACACCCACGACACTTCCCCCCAGTCCGGCCGCGTCGATCGTGCGGCGCCAGAAGGGCAACGTGTCGATGCGCCCCGTAGCAGGGTCGACGACCTCGTGGTCGTGGTGGTCCCACCCGGGCTGGTTCTCCTCGGAGCCGTGGTGATGGTCGATGCTGAACAGCACGGCTCCCGTCGCTTCGGCCGCCGCGCCGAGATAGACCGTGGACTTGCCGCACCACGCCCCCACCTCCACGAACGTCCCCGTGGTGCCGCCGCTGCCGCCGCTGGCCCCGGCGCGCCGGGCCGCGTCGAACAGCGCCTGTCCCTCGTCGTCGGGCATGAAGCCCTTGGCGGCGCGAGCATGCGTGAAGAGCTGTTGCGTGCGGTCCTGCATCTCGACTCCTTCGTCGTTCACCCCGTCGCCGCCTGCACGGCCGTGAAGATAGCGAAGCCCACCAGGATGACGCCCGCCACCTTTCGGATGGTGGCGAGAGGGAGCACGCGCAGCAGGACCCGACCACCGATGACCCCGATACCCATGACCGTCACGAGTGCTGTTGCTGATCCCACGAAGACCGACCACGGGTTGTGGTAGCGGGCGGCCAGGTTGGCGGTGAGGATCTGGGTGAGGTCTCCGACCTCGGCGACGACGATCACGGTGAAGGCGCCGAGGGCCACGCCGCGACTCGAGCGGACCTTGTCGGCCTTCTCTTCGCCTTCCTCGGTCTGAGCCGACTCCTTGCCGAGGATCAGGTAGAGCGCACCGGCCGCGAACAGCGCCGCCACCACGGCTTCGACCCATCGGTGGGGGAGGAGCTCGAGGAGGCGTCCGGCGAGGACGGCCACGGCGGAGTTCACGACCATCGCCACCGCCGCGCCGATCCACACCGGCAGCGGTCGGTACCGGCTCGACAGGACGATGGTGGCGATCATGGTCTTGTCCGGCAGCTCGGCGACGAAGATGAGCCCGAAGGTGATGGCGATGATCGACAGGTTCACCGGTGGGTGGTCCTACGGTTCCGCCGCCTTTGGTCCGACCCGAGCGCGGCCCCGATCAGCATCAGGGCGCTGTTCAGCGCTTCTCCAGGCGTTGCGTTCCTGCGCTCAGCACCGCCGCAGCCGTGGCGCGGAACGACGATGCGAACCTGACGTTGATCTCGAGACGTTCCAGGGTCTGATCGACGGTCCGCTGACCGATCGGCAACGGATGGGCACGGACGAACGCGACGATGTCGCCGGCGAGCTGCGGGTCTCGGCACAGCGCCGTCACGCCGCCGAGCATGCGGGGGAGAATGTTGGAGGGAATGCGGGACACGAGCTCGTCCCAGTGGTCGACCACCCGGGCCCACGTGGCCGGTCCGTTGGCTCGGTTGGCCAGCAGCAGTTGGATGACAAATGGCGCGTCTTGGGACCGCACCTCGGTGAGGGCCAGCTCGAAGGCCCGCGCGGCGAGGGACGGATCGGCGAAGCTGGCCAGGGCGTAGAGGTACCGCATCTCCTCCTGAGGCGTGGCCGGACGGCGGTAGTGCTCGAGGAACGTTTCGAAGTCCTCGGGCCCCCCCGAGTCGCCCACCACGTTGAGGATGGCGGAGGCGACGTCGGGGTCGAGCGCCACCGCACCACGTTGCGCCTCTTCATGGAGCCGGTGCGACTGGGCCTGGACCTCGGGGTCCTGGCCGACCGTGCCCAACATCCCCACGACCTGGGCCCGTAGCGTCGGTGTGCGGGGCCCCTCACCGAGGCGGGCTTCCCACCCGAGTCGGGCGAGCACCGGGCCCAGCAGGGCGCGCGTGTACCGGGCGACATGGGCCCGAACATCATCGTCGACGGCCCGGTTGAGTAGGGAGAGGGCCCCGGTGACCTGGGCCCAGACGTCGGGGTCGTCCTCGTCTCCAAGCGCCTCGGCGAGCAGGAGGAAGTCCCCGGGAGCCGACAGCAGGGCGATCACGACGGCCCAGCTGTCGCCGAGCAGGTTGAATCGTTCCAACAGCTCCAGCGAGTCCAGCCGGCTCGCCAGCCGCCGATGCCGCTCCGGCGCGTACCGGACGCGGTAGAAGCCCGAACCTCCCGCGTTCACCACGAGGGCCGTCGGGTCGGCGTCGCCGCCGATCCCGACCGCTTCGGGTTCGGACCCGAGCAGGAGGCGGATCTCGCCGTCGTCGAGTGCCCGGGCGATGACCGGCACCTTCCACGACGAGCCGATGGCGGTGGGTCCCTCGGTCGGCGCATACCGGAATGGCTCTTGGCGTAGGACCGTGGTACCCGCCGCCGGTTGCGGGCCGGGCGCGCTGTCGACGCTCACGAGCGGAAAGCCGCCCTGGAGGATCCAGCTGTCCATGATGTCGCGCACCGGTTCACCGCTTGCCGCTTCGATGGCGTCCCACAGGTCGGCGGTCTCGGTGTTGCCGAATCGATGCGCGTCGAGATAGTGCCGAACCCCGTCGCGGAATCGCTCGGCTCCCAGGTAGCGCTCGAGCATGCGCAACACCCCGGCACCCTTTTGGTACGTGAGGACGTCGAACATGCCCTGCGCCTCTTCGGGTGGGCCGACAGGGTATTCCACCGGCCGCGTGCTGTGCAGGCCGTCGGTGGCCATGGCTGCGTCGCGGGTGATCCCGAACGACACCCAACGTTGCCACTGCGGTCGGAAGTCGTCGACGCACAGCAATTCCATCATCGTGGCGAAGGCCTCGTTGAGCCAGATGCCGTTCCACCACCGCATGGTGACGAGGTCACCGAACCACATGTGCGCGATCTCGTGCGAGATGACGTCGGCCACCCTCTCGAGCTCGATGCGTGACGCCCGACCGGGGTCCACCAACAGCACGGCCTCGCGGAATGTCACGCATCCCAGGTTCTCCATGGCCCCGAAGGCGAAGTCGGGGATGGCGACGAGGTCGAGCTTCTCTGCCGGGTAGTCGATCCCGAACCAGTCGATGAAGAACTCGAGGGAGTGTGCAGCCGCTTCGAGTGCGAAGGCGGTGAGGTCGCTCTTTCCCGGAACGTGTACGACGCGCACCGGTGTGCCCCGCACGTCGACCGGCTCGGTGGCGACGAGCGGGCCCACCACGAACGCCACCAGGTAGGTGGACATGGGGATGGTGTCACCGAAACGGATGCGCCGGCCGCCCCCGGGTAGCGGGGATTGTTCGACCTCGGGCCCGTTCGAGTAGGCCGCCAGTCCGTCGGGCACGTCGAGGGTGATCGAGAACACCGCTTTGCGGTCGGGCTCGTCGAAGCACGGAAAGGCACGTCGCGCGTCGGTGGCCTCGAACTGTGTAGTGGCGATGACGTGGGTGACACCGCTGTCGTCGCTGAAAGCCGAGCGGTAGAAACCGTGCAACTTGTCGTTGAGGATGCCCGCGAAGTCGAGCGAGATCACTGCCGGACCCGGCGCGAGCGACGACGCGGGCGTGAGCACGAGGCGCTCGGACACTTCGTGGACGTGCACCGCCAGGGCCTGGCGCTCCCCACCGCCCGGTTCGAGCGTGGCGCTGTCGACGGTCAACTCCGCCGCATGCAGGATGATCTCGTCGATGGCCTCGTGGACCAGGACCTCGATGTGCACTTCGCCTGTGAAGGTGGCGTGGTCGAGGTCGGGGGTGAGGCGCAGCGCGTACCGACGCGGCTCGACGCTGTAGGGCAGTCGGTACTGCGCGGACGGATCGGCGCCGCCCGTCTCGGTCGTCTCGCTCATTGGCCGAAGGCTACCCGGGCTTGCTCGGGGCTTTGGTCCTCGAGCACCGCGTCTGCGAGTAGCTTGCCGAACTGTGAACGACGCCGCACCGGGTCCAGACGAGAGTCCTGCAATGTTCGATGTCGTCGCCATCGGCTCTGCCCTGGTCGACGTCCTCACCGATGCCACCGACGAGGACCTGCGCCGGTCCGACTTGGTCAAAGGGTCCATGGCCCTGGTCGACCTGGCCCGGGCGGCGACGCTGTACGGGGCCATGGGGCCGGCCATCGAGGTCTCGGGCGGCTCGGCCGCGAATACCGCCGTGGGGGTCGCCCAGCTCGGAGGCCGCGTGGGATTCCTGGGCAAAGTCGCGGATGACGAGCTGGGCGAGATCTTCCTGCACGACATCGCCGCGGCCGGTGTCGAGCTGGGGCGGACGGCGCGCGTCGAGCCTTCGCAGGACCCCGCCGACGACCGGGCGACGGGACGATGCCTGGTCTACGTCACCGAGGACGGGGAACGGACGATGGCGACCCACCTGGGCGTGGCGTCGACCCTGGGACCAGAGGACCTCGACGAGGAATTCGTGGCTCGGGCCCAGGTGGTGTACCTCGAGGGCTATCTGTGGGACCTGGGTCCGGCCAAAGCGGCGCTGCGACGGGCCATGGAGGTGGCTCACGATGCTGATGCACTCGTCGCTCTCAGCCTGTCCGACCCCTTCTGCGTCCAGCGCCACCAGCGTGAGTTCCTGGAGCTGTTGCACGGCGAGGTCGACGTCCTGTTCGCCAACGAGGATGAGATCACCTTGTTGTTCGGCGCATCCACCTTCGACGACGCCCTGGGTGCTGTCGAGGAGACCGGGATCCTGGCCGCGCTCACCAGGGGGGCGGCGGGATCGGTGGTCTGCGCCGCGTCGGGGCCGGTCCACATCCCGGCCGAGCCGGTCGACGGCGTCGCCGATACCACGGGTGCGGGTGACCTCTTCGCGGCGGGGTTCCTCCACGGGCTCACCCATGGCCAGGACCCTGAGCGCTGCGCTCGGCTCGGCGGGTTGTGCGCAGCCGAGGTCATCTCGCACATCGGGGCCCGGCCTCGGGCCGACCTGCGCGACATGGCGTCGGGCGCCGGCCTTCTGTGAAGGTCGTCGCGCCCTCGCCCGGTCAGTGGCTGTCGACGTTGTTCGGTGGTTCGGGCGGAAGGTAGGCGAGCTCGAGATCGCCGAGGCGTACGAGCACAGACGCCACCCAGCGGCCGAGCGCCCCCACCGGGCCGGCCAGGGTCGAGGCGTCGTTCAGCGCCGCCTCGTCCAGACGCAGCGTGCCCTGGTAGGTGGTCTCGACGGCGAAGCGCGGATTGGCGTCAGGCTCGTGTACCTGTTCGACGACTGGGGCGCCACGCTCGAGGGTGTCCCCCCCGATGGCGGGGCTCTCCGCGGGCAGGCAGGCCACGACGGCGGCGAGGTCGGGCATCGCCGCAAGTCGCTGCACCCGCAGCGTGATCTCGAGGACGACCTCGGGGAGGTCGTCGGGGGGCTCGCCGATCGACCAGGACCGGTAGGCGCTCTGGCTCCACGTCGGCCAGTCGAGGGACAGGTCGGCCCGCACCCGGGGCGGTTTCTCCTCACCGGGAAGGGAGTACGAGGTCTCCCAGGATACGTCTCCCAAGAACACGTCGACCTGGAAGCGCTCTTCAACGGCCTGACGTTGGAGGAGGGCGTTCTCGAGCGCGGCGCGCGTTTGCGTGATGAGGTCAACGAGGATGTGGTCGAGCATGCCGGACGAGAGGCTACCGTTGGCTGTGACCCCAGCCGCGGCGAATCCTTGGCTCGGACGGCGCGTGCTCACCTATGCGCACCAGTGCGGTGCTTGGGAAGCGCCGTCGTCGACGCTGTTCGCCCTGCGTCGTGCGCTCGAGCTGGGCGTGACCGGGATCGAGCTCGACGTCCATGCCACCGCTGACCGCCATCTGGTCGTCTGTCACGACGGCAGTGTCGACCGGACCACGAACAGTCACGGGCCGATCCATTCCATGACGTTGGCCGAGCTCCGAGCGTTCGACAACGCGTACTGGTTCGTCCCCGGAGGCGACGAAACCCAGGGTCTCGCACCGGAGTCGTATCCGTACCGGGGGAGGGCCCCCGGGAGCGCCGAGTTCGGCGTGGCCACGCTGGCGGAGGTGCTCGACGTCCTCGACGACCACCCTCAGGTTGCGCTCAATCTCGACATCAAGCAGACGGCGCCCGCCGTCGAGCCCTACGAGGAACTCCTCGCCCGCGAGCTGGGCGGGCGCAGTCACACCGATCGCATCATCGTGGCGTCGTTCCTCGACATCGCCACGGACGCGTTCGCCAAGTACTCGCCCGACATGGCCACGTCGGCGGGGACGCTCGCCACGGCCATGTTCTGGCGGGCCGTGCACCAGGGGGAGGATCCCCCTGCGTCAGCCCACGTCGCGCTGCAGGTGCCCGCCACTCAGGGCGACCTCGTCGTCGTGGACGAGCTCTTGGTCAGCGCCGCCCACGAACACGGCATGGCCGTCCATGTGTGGACGATCAACGACGAGCCCGAGATGGCCCGTCTCCTCGACTTGGGCGTCGACGGCGTGATCTCGGACCTGCCCACCCCACTCGTGGCCCTGGTGACCGCGCTCGGTCTGAACTACCGATCCTGAGACCCGACGGCCACATTCGATCCCGTCGGCCCGAAGGTCAACCCCGACCGCAGTTGGGCCGCTTGCCGTGGTTGGCCTTCTTCTTGCTTCGGATCTTGCGCTTGACCGTGCGTTTGGACATGGCTGCCCACGCTACCGGGTGGGGGCACCGGCCGGGTCGTGGTGCTCCGGGACGGGACGGGCGGGCCCCGGGTCGCGCCGGCCGCCACGCGGAGGGTGCGTCCTCGGCCAGCCGATAGCGTCTCGACCAATGGAACGACTGGGTCTCGTCGGGTTGCCCAACGCAGGCAAGACGTCGTTGTTCAACGCCCTCACCGGGGCCGAGGCGGCGGTGGCATCGCATCCCTTCACCACGACCGAGACCGCTGTCGCCGCCGCGCCCCTGCCCGACGCCCGCCTCGACGCCCTGGCGCGCATGAGCGCGAGCCGGAAGGTGGTGCGGGCCGGCATGGAGGTGGTCGACATCGCCGGCCTTGTCCCGGGCTCGTCGACCGGGGAGGGGCTCGGGAACCGCTTCCTGGCCGGTATCCGCGAGGTCGACGCCCTGTGCGTGGTGTTGCGGGCCTTCGAGGATCCGGAGGTTCCCGGCGATACGGATCCCGTCGATGCCCTGGCCACCCTCGAGTTCGAACTCGTCCTCGCCGACATGGCCACGGTCGAGACCCAGCTCGACAAGCGGCGGCGGGCGGCAAAGTCGGACAAGAGCCTGGCTCGTGAGATCGTGGCGATGGAGCGCGCCCTGAAGGAACTGTCCGGCGGCGTTCCGTTGTACCGGGCGGGGCTCGATCCCGACGACCGTGGCGCGCTCAAGAGCCTGTTCCTCCTGACCGACAAGCCCGTGCTCGCCGTGGTCAACTTGGGTGAGGACCAGCTCGAGCGGGCCGCCGAGCTCGCCGCGCCCGTCACCGCCGCACTCGAGGGCCATGGTGAGGCCCTCGGCGTGTGCGTGCAGCTCGAGGCCGAAGCATCCCGACTGGCACCCGAGGAGCGCGCCGAGCTCCTCGAAGGCCTGGGGCTCGGTGCCGGTGCGCTGGCTCGAGTGGCACAGAGTGCGTACCTGTTGCTCGGGCGCAGGATCTTTCTCACCACCGGCGACAAGGAGTCGCGCGCCTGGAGCTTCCGCGCCGGGGCCAACGCCGCGGAGTGCGCGGGAGTGATCCACTCGGACCTCCAACGCGGGTTCATCCGAGCCGAGGTCATCCACTGGGACGANCTCATCGAGCTCGGCTCATGGGCGAAGGCCAAGGCGGCGGGGCGTATCCGTCTCGAGGGCAAGGACTACGAGGTCGCCGACGGCGACGTGCTCGAGATCCGCTTCAACGTGTGAGCGCGCCGGGGCCACGGTGACTTCGACGACGTGGTTGCTCCGTGACGGCGCCGTGCTGGCCAACGCCGAGGTCGCCGGCACCTACTCTGAGCGGCTGCGTGGCTTGTTGGGACGCACCGGGTACGAGGGGGCATTCGTGTTGCCCCGGACCCGATCGGTGCACACCCTTGGGATGGGATTCCCCGTCGACGTGGCATTTCTCGACCGCCAGCTGTGTGTGGTCGACGTCATCAGCCTCACCCCCTGGCGCATGTCATTGCCGCGTTGGCGTGCCCGGATGGTGATCGAAGCCGAGGCGGGCGCCTTCGAGCGCTGGGGTCTTCGGGTCGGCGACAAGCTCGAGTTCCACGAACCCAGTGACGAGTGAGCGGGTCGCGGGCACGCTCGTGCTCGTGTCCACCCCGATCGGGAACCTGGGTGACCTGTCGCCGCGAGCCCTCGAGACGCTGGCCCATGCCGACATCGTGTGCTGCGAGGACACTCGTCGCACCCGGGGGTTGTTGACCCACGCAGGTCTCAAGGGCATCAGGTTGCTGTCGCTGCACGAGCACAACGAGATGGAGCGCCTCGATGCGGTCCTCGGCCATCTGGCCGAAGGTCGGACCGTCGCCGTGGTGAGCGACGCCGGGACACCGGCGGTGTCGGACCCCGGTGCACGGCTGGTCGCGGCGGCGGCGGCCGCCGGCGTGACGGTGACCGCGGTGCCGGGACCGAGTGCGGCGCTGGCGGCGTTGGTGGTGAGCGGGCTCCCCACCGACCGCTTCTGCTTCGAGGGATTCCTCCCCCGGCGCGGAGCTCAGCGTCGCCGGCGCGTCGAAGCCGTCGCTGCGCACGGTTGCACGGTGATCATCTTCGAGGCCCCCGGCCGACTCGGGGCGACGCTGGATGATCTGGTGGAAGCGTGCGGGTCGGAGCGGCGCGTGGTCGTCGCCCGCGAGCTGACCAAGCTGCACGAGGAGGTGTGGCGGGGGACCCTGGGTGTCGCGGCGGCGACGTTCGCCGAACGCGAGGTACGCGGCGAGGTGGTGATCGTGCTGGCCGGCGACCCGGCCGCGGGCCGTGCCCCCGATGACGACGACGTGGCCGACGCGTTGCGGAGACGGCTCGGGGCCGGTGCCTCCTTGCGTGACGCGGCGGCATCGGTGGCCGGCGACCTCGGGGTCTCTCGCCGACGTGCCTACGACCTGGCGCTGGAGCTGCGCCGGAATGCCGAGCCATGAAGCGAGGTTGAATGGAACCCGGGTGGACAGAAGAGGCAGGCGGGTGCCCCGGAGGGAAGCAAAGGAGAGGAACACGATGGTGGGAAGATTCGGACTGGACAAGACCCAGGCACCGCCGGTCGAGCCGGGGGACGCACCCGAGGGCCTGGCCCTGGCGACCTTTGCGGCCGGGTGCTTCTGGGGCGTGGAGGAGTTCTTGCTCGCCATCCCCGGGGTGGTCGACGTCGTCTCCGGCTACACCGGCGGGGCACGCGCCCAGCCCACGTACGAGCAGGTGTGCTCCGGTGCCACCGGGCACGCCGAGGCGGTGCTCGTCACCTTCGACCCGACCAAGGTGTCGTACGAGCACCTGCTCGAGGAGTTCTGGCGCCATCACGACCCCACCACGCCCAATCGGCAAGGCCCCGATGTGGGGACGCAGTACCGCTCGGCGGTCTTCGTCCATGACGCCGAACAGGAGCGTCTGGCCAAAGAGTCGCTCGAGCAGTACCAGCATCGTTTCCAGCGGCCCATCGTCACCGAGGTCTCGCCCGCGACGACGTTCTGGCCGGCCGAGGCGTACCACCAGCGCTACGTGGAGCGCACCGGCCACGGGGCTTGTCACGTCGCCAACTGGTAGGGCGCCGAGGTAGCTCGTCGGTGCTCCGCACGGGGCGGAACGGACCGAGGCTCGGCGTGCGGTCGGTACGCTACGTCGGTGCCCCGTTTCTATGTGACGACGCCGATCTACTACGTCAACGACGTGCCCCACATCGGGCACGCCTACACGATGGTGATCGCCGACGCACTGGCGCGTTGGCACCGCCTCCAGGGTGACGACGTCTTCTTCCTGACCGGGACCGACGAGCACGGGGACAAGATCGCCCGCGCCGCCGAGGCCCACGGGATGTCCCCCCAGGAGTGGGTCGATTCGACCTCTCGGCGCTTCGTCGAGGCGTGGGAGGGGCTCGAGATCTCCAATGACGACTTCATCCGGACCACCGAGCCCCGCCACCATGTGGCCGTGCAGCGCTTCCTGCAGAAGATCCATGACAACGGCTTCACGGCGTTGGGTGTCTACAGCGGGTGGTACTGCGTGTCGTGTGAGGACTACAAAAAGGAGTCCGAGCTCGTCGACGGGAATTGCCCGATCCACGGCACGCCGGTGGAGCTGCTCGAGGAGGAGAACTACTTCTTCAAGTTGAGCGCCTTCGAGGAGAGGCTCCTCCAATGGTACGAGGCCAATCCCGACGCCGTTCGACCGCCGTCCAAGCGCAACGAGGCACTCGGCATCATCAAAGGCGGCCTCGAGGACATCTCGATCACCCGCACCTCCACCCGGTGGGGAGTCGAAGTTCCGTGGGACACCGCGCATGTCTTCTATGTCTGGTACGACGCGTTGGTCAACTATTTGACCGCCATCGGGTACGGCGACGACCCCGACCGCTTCGAGGCATGGTGGCCGGCGGTGCATCACATCCTCGGCAAGGACATCATCAGGTTTCACTGTGTGTGGTGGCCGGCAATGTGCATGGCGGCGGGCATCGACCCGCCTGCCCACCTGCTCGTGCACGGATGGCTGCTCGTGTCGGGCGAGAAGATGTCGAAGTCCAAGGCCAACCAGATCGCTCCGAAAGACCTCACCGAGGACTTCGGTGTTGACGCCGTCCGCTACTTCCTGCTGCGCGACACCCCGTTCGGGGCCGACGGCGACTTCTCCTACGAGGGCATCACCGCTCGCTACAACGCCGATCTCGCCAACAACCTCGGCAACCTCCTGGCCCGCGTGGCCACCGTGGTCGGGTCGAAGTGCGGCGGCGTCGGCCCCGCCCCCGATCCCGACAGCCGGCTCCGCGCCGTGAGCGCCACGGTCGTCGAGGAGTCCACCGCGGCGTGGGGCGAGGGGCAACCGCACGTGGCGCTCGAAGCCTCGTGGCGCCTCATTCGTGAGACCAACGCCGAGCTCGAGGCCACCGAGCCGTGGAAGCAGGAGCCCGGGCCCACCGTGTCGGGGATCCTCGGGAGTGCGCTCGAGGCGCTGCGGATCGTGGCCCTCCTGGTGTCGCCCGCCATGCCCGAGACAAGCGTGGAGATCTGGCGCCGGCTCGGGCTCGGGGGACGTCCC
>JGI12269J14319_10000585_pt1 | contig 34987 bp, 34 predicted proteins | sample PeaSoiSIISIP2007_FD_14319 | JGI IMG/M metagenome (IMG submission 14319)
AAAGACGAAAAAGCCGTGGCCACGGCGGGTTTGCTCGGCTCATTGAAGGCGTATCAGTCGATCCTCAAGGGGGAGCCCGACGCGCGCTGGCCTTACGTGGATAAGATCATTCAGATGCGCGACCAGGGCAAGCTCGATGAGTTCGTTTCCGATACCCGCCGCAAGTGCGCGCAGGACGAAGAAGAACCCGATCCGGACACGATCCGCGCAGAGGCGCGTTGATTTGTTCCGCTGGTCCGCCAGCCGTAGATTTTCTAATTGATTTTTTCAGCATGCGCCCGTGTGTACGCGGCCGGTGCGGAGAACACTGACAAGAGCTGCCAGCGATGATTCTGCTTCTCGACAACTACGACTCGTTCACCTATAACCTCGCGCAATTCCTCGGCCAGTTGGGCGGGAAGCTGGAAGTGCATCGCAACGATCAGATTACGCTCGATGAAATCGCCGCAAAAAAACCGGAGCGGATTGTGATTTCTCCCGGACCGGGCACGCCGGAAGATTCCGGCATTTGCGTGGACGTGATCCGGCGTTTCGCGGGACAGATTCCCATCCTGGGAGTGTGCCTCGGCCACCAGGCCATCGGATACGCCTTCGGAGGGAAAGTCATCCGCGCGCCGGAAATCATGCACGGCAAGACCAGCCGCATCCATCACGACAACAAAACAGTCTTCAAGGATTTGCCGCAGGATTTCGTGGCCACCCGCTATCACTCCCTCATCGTTGAGGAAAAATCGTTTCCGGCCGATCTGGAAATTTCAGCGAAAACCGACGGCATCATCATGGGCCTGCGCCACCGGACCATGCAGGTGGAAGGCGTACAGTTCCATCCCGAATCCGTGCTGACGGACGTGGGGATGCAGCTCCTGAAAAATTTTCTTTCGCTCTAAGTTTTCTCTGCGACCTCTGTGTTCTCTGTGGTGAATTCCGAAAAGCATTTAACACAGAGGGCACAGAGAACGCAGAGTTCGGAATAGCACATTCACTACATGTGAGCGAACTGAATAAGTGCATCGAGTTTCTTGCGGGCTTCGCCGGAATTGATGGACGCGGCGGCGAGCTGCGCGCCTTCGAGGAAATCGGCGGCGCGGCCAGAGGCGACAATCGCGGCGGACGCGTTGGCGACGACAATGTCCCGGCGCGGGCCGGTCTCGCCGGAAAGAATCGCGCGGATGAGGCCCGCGTTGTGCGCCGCGTCTCCACCTGAAATCGCATCAAGGGGCGCGCGTTCCAGGCCGAAATCTTCCGGCGTGACCTGGTAAATTCGCACCACGTCGCGGTGCACGTCGCCAACCGACGTCTCCCCGGCCAGCGAAATTTCGTCCAGCCCGCCCGCGCCGTGAACGACGAATGCGCGCTCGACGTCAAGCTCGCTGAGTACCAGCGCCACTTTCTCCACGACTTTCTCCGAAAACACTCCGGCGATCTGCGCGCGCGCCCCCGCCGGATTGGTCAAAGGGCCGAGCAGGTTGAACGCGGTGCGTCCCAGGCGGCGCCGCGCCGGCATGGCGTGCCGCATGGCCGTGTGCAGTGCGGGCGCATAGAGAAACCCGATCCCGATCTCGCGAATGGCCGCGCCGACACGCTCCGGCGGAACATCGAGCGATACCCCCAGCGCTTCGAGAACATCCGCCGAGCCGCATTTCGAGGAGATCGAGCGGTTGCCGTGCTTGGCGACGAGCACGCCCGCTCCGGCGGCAACGAATGCCGCCGCAGTTGAGATGTTGAATGTTCCCGAGGAATCGCCGCCGGTGCCGCAGGTATCCACCAGCATTTCATCGGGGCGCGATCCGTCCGCGAAAACGGGCGTCGCATGCCGCCGCATGGCGCGTGCGAAGCCGACGAGTTCTCCTACCGTTTCACCTTTTGCGCGCAGGACCGTCAGCAGCGCGACGATGGTCTCATCATTCGAGCGCCCGGAAAGAATCTCCTCCATCGCGATTTCGGCTTCCTGACGCGAAAGGTCCGAGCCAGCCTCCACTTTTTTGATGAGCGCATTCATCATGGGTGGATAAGACTCAAGCCAGGCCAGAGGTCCAATCGCGGCAGCGAACGCACGGCCGCGTTGTTCCGAATTGACATCCGTTGCGAAATCACCTGGTTCCTTTCGCCTTGCCCGGTTCGAGTGTTCCCTATAAACTCTAAAGTTTCCAATGTAACTAAATTCTAGCACTGATGGACGGGCGATGAAGATCCACGAATATCAGGCAAAGGAAATTTTCCGGCGATTCGGCGTGCCAACACCTCGCGGAGAAATGGTCACCACACCCGATCAGGCGCGGGCTGTCGCCGAGAAGCTGGGGTCAAAAATTGTAGTGGTGAAGGCGCAAATCCATGCCGGAGGGCGCGGCAAGGCAGGCGGCGTGAAGCTGGCGAAATCGCCGGCGGAAGCAGCCGACCTCGCGAAAGCCATGATGGGCATGAAGCTCGTGACCCCGCAAACCGGTCCCGCCGGGCGTATCGTGCAGCGATTGCTCATTGAAGAAGGCCTGGACATCAAGCGCGAACTCTACCTGAGCATCCTTGTCGACCGCGCCGTCGCCGCTCCTGTGATCATGGCCAGCACAGCGGGCGGAATGGAAATTGAGGAAGTGGCGCACAAAAATCCCGAGTTGATTCTGCGCGAGACGATTCTTCCGGCAACCGGCTTGCAGCCGTACCACACGCGCAAGCTGGCGTTTGGGCTGGGCCTGTCCGGCGAAGCGGCCGCTGCGGCCGGCCCGTTTTTGCAGGCGCTCTACCGCGCGTTCCTCGAAACCGACGCGTCGCTCGCGGAAATCAATCCGTTGATCGTGACGGGCGACGGCAAGCTGGTGGCGCTCGACGCGAAGATGGCGTTTGATGACAACGCGCTCTATCGACACAAGGACATCGCCGAGCTGCGCGATTTGAACGAGGAAGACCCGCTCGAAGTCGAAGCCTCGACCTATAAGCTGAATTACATCAAGCTCGATGGCAACGTCGGCTGCATGGTCAACGGCGCGGGCCTGGCCATGAGCACGATGGACATCATCAAATTGTCGGGCGGCTCGCCGGCCAATTTCCTCGATGTCGGCGGCGGCGCTTCGGCTGAGCAGGTGAAGAACGCGTTCAAGATTCTGGTGAAAGACCCGAGCGTGAAAGGCGTGTTCATCAATATTTTCGGCGGAATCCTGCGCTGCGACGTGCTGGCGTCGGGCGTCGTCGCCGCCGCGAAGGAACTGAATCTCAAGCTTCCAGTAGTCGTTCGAATGGAAGGGACCAACGTGGAAAAAGGACAGGAAATTTTGCGCGACTCCGGGCTTGGGCTCACGATTGCTAAGGACATGAAGGATGGCGCACAAAAGGTAGTGGCCCTTGCAGGGGGTGCGCGATGAGCGTGCTGGTGAATGAAAAAACGCGCGTCGTCGTGCAAGGTCTTACCGGGCGCGAAGGCAGTTTTCATGCGGGGCAGATGATCGAATACGGCACTACGGTGATCGCGGGCGTCACGCCGGGCAAGGGAGGCACGAAGCACGAGAACGTGCACGTGTTCAACACTGTATCGGATGCGGTTCGCGAAACGGGCGCGGATGCGTCCATCATTTTTGTGCCGCCCCCATTTGCCGCGGACGCGATTCTTGAGGCGATCGATGCAGGCGTGCCGCTCGTCATCTGCATCACGGAAGGCATTCCCACGCTCGATATGGTCCGCGTGGCGGCCGTGCTGAAAAATTCCAAGACGCGCCTGATCGGGCCAAACTGTCCGGGAATTATTTCTCCGGGAAAATGCAAGATGGGGATCATGCCAGGGCGGATTCACAAGCAGGGAAACATCGGCGTGGTGAGCCGCAGCGGAACGTTGACGTACGAGGCCGTGCATCAACTGACTCAGCTTGGCATCGGCCAGTCCACATGCATCGGCATCGGCGGCGATCCGATTATCGGAACCACGCACACCGACGCGATCAAGCTCTTCAACGAAGATCCCGAAACGCACGCCATCGTGATGATCGGCGAAATCGGCGGCGACGCGGAAGAGCAGGCCGCTGCGTACATCAAGACGAATGTTAAAAAGCCCGTCGTCGGATTGATCGCCGGGCAGACCGCGCCTCCGGGACGACGCATGGGCCACGCGGGCGCGATCATCAGTGGCGGCGCCGGCACCGCGGTCGAGAAGTACAAAGCCATGGCCGCGGCGGGAATTCATACGATTCAAAGTCCAGCGGACATTGGTTCCACGTTGGCGGCGGTGATCAAGAGATAGGCAGCAGGTGGCAGGGAGCAGAGGGTAGGGAAGCAGAATCACGAAATTTCAACGTAACATTACGATTAGGGAGAAATTCTGAATGGCAATCGAACGGACACTAGCAATCATCAAACCGGACGCTTTTGGGCGCGGGCTTTCCGGCGAAATTGTTTCGCGGATTCAGAAGGCTGGATTCCAGATTGTCGCGATCAAGTCCCTGCGACTTACCAAGAAGGAAGCCGAAGGTTTCTATGCCGTTCATGCCGCGCGCCCCTTTTTCGGCGAGCTGACCGAATTCATGAGTTCCGGGAAGGTGGTTGTGCTGGCGCTGGAAGCGGAAGGCGCCATTCTGAAATGGCGCGATACCATGGGCGCGACCGATCCCGCCAAAGCCGCCCCGGGCACAATTCGCAGCGACCTCGGTACCAGCATTGGCAACAATTGTACCCACGGGTCGGACGCCCCGGATACCGCCGCCTTCGAATTGGGATATTTCTTCGCGGGTTACGAATTGATCTAGCCGTCCGCTTTTTCCGAGCCTTGCCCTCGAAGCCGGATCCTGATACATTACCCGCTCAATAACCACGTCCCCGGAAATCAACGTTAGTACGTGCCATGAAGCTGCGGAACCCAGACCCAGCCGCCGCGGCCACTGCCGAAATATCTCCAGTGTCCATGACTCGCCGTCTCTTTGCGCGCCGGCGAATGGAGATCATGGTTTTTGTTAGCCTGGACGCGGACAGCGCGGGCTCCCTTACCAATTCCCGCGAGAATGGTCCGGCCCCTCCAGCGCTCCAACGCCTCGCAATCGGCCAAACGCTTCACGTCCTATTCAAGCTGGCCGGCATCGACGGGTGGATGAGGGCCACGACCAAAGTCATGTGGCTTAGCGACTCGCGAAGAGCCGCCGGCCTGAAGTTCGTCGATATGCCGGACGAAACCGGCCGCCTGGTGGAGCAATGGCTCGCCAAGCGGGAGCAGGCAGTCCGCTCAAACGCGACCTCTGGTTCCCAATCGGCGCCCGCTGAGGATGACACCTCGGCCGCCCTGCCTTACTTCGACGTGGATTCTTTTCAAGTAGCACTGCCAGTTGAGGCCATTGAAATTATCCCGGCGCCATTCGTTTCCAGCAGGGAGCGTGCCTTGGCTGCAGTTCCATCGAGCGTGGCCAGAGTGGCTCCTAGGATTGAAACCGATTCCGCGAAAGGCGCTGCGGCGCCACAAACGCAGGGTTCCGTGAGATTGCCGGACTCGGCCGCTGTTCGTTCTCCATTGGAAGCCCTAAAAAATGACAGGAGAGTGGTGCGGTCGTTTGCGTTGACGGTGGGCGCGCTGATGACAATGTTTGCGATGGTCGGGTTAGTTGTTTGGCAGATTCGTGACGGCTCAATTCTGCGCATGGTTAGCGCGCAACCCATCCAGCCAAACGTTCCCTCCGCGGCTGCCGCCTTCGCTCAGCTGCGGATCGATGCGAGTCTGAATTCTACCGGAGCTTCGCTGGGCGAATTCGCGATCGCTCCCATGACCAAACAGCCCGCGCTCTCTGCCATGCCGACTCGAAATGCGGGCAAGCGAGGGAAGCCGGGAAAGCCGGGCATGACGGCGTCACTCTTTCTCCCAAATGTGGCTGTGCCCCCGACCATCCATCCCCGGGCAAGCGGGCTTGCGCCAGTACCACAAATTCCTCGGGCGGCTCCGCCAAGCGCGGGGATTCTCCCGCCAGCCCGCTTACGGCCGGTGACTGCCGATCCTGCCGCAATGACCCAGATACCACCCGTGACCGCGTCGGCGAATTCGATATCCGAACGCCCGGTGGAACCCGGGGTTCCGGCGGCGACCGCGGAAAGGGCTTCAATCCGAGGATCTTTGACGCCACTCAATGCCGAAAACCAGACCGGCTCCATCGAAGTTATTCTCGACCCGTATCCTTCCATTCGCATGCCTGCGGGGCAAAAGTCTTTAGGGGGGCGCCCATCAACTCTTATCATCGGCCACCTAATATCCAAGGTCGAGCCGATTTACCCCATGGATGCGCTGCGGCAGCGGATTTCCGGAACAGTGAAATTGCACGTCGTCTTGGGGATTGACGGGCGAGTCGAGACGGCGTTGGTGGTCGACGGCCCTGTCCAGCTTCGGGAAGCGACTCTTCACGCCGTCGAGCAGTGGCGCTACGAACCAACCTTTCTGGGAAGAGCGCCGGTGGAGTCAGAAGAGGACTTTACGCTAGTTTTCCGGATCACCACCTCTCATCCAGCCAATTAGCGAGTCCTGCGGTGAAAACTGTAAAATGTGGTTCCATGGATTCCACGCGCGAACTGGGACAAGTGACAGTCAGCAGGCATCGCAATGTGTAGCCGTTAAGCGGGACGCGGTCCGTGCGACCTAGTTTCCACCGCTCGTGTCGAGCGCCTCGCCGCTCGCCAGCACGACTTTCTGAATCCAGATCTCCGGCGCTCCCGTTTTGGCAGGGAAGCCGCTGATCGTAATCACGTCGCCGGTCTTGAGCGTATCTTTCGACCACCCCGATCGCATCAAGTGATTCGGGCTGGTCAGCGCTCCCTGCCAATTCTGCACGTTCCCTTTGTCATCCTTAACATCCATGGCGATCGTCACATGCGGATTGATGAACTGAAAGGTCGTCACGGAGCCTTTTACAGTGACGGACTTGGTCGTATCGAAGTTTGCGGTGCCGTGGTGGGCGAACGCCATCGTGGAACCCAGCAGAAAGAGAACGATTAGAGCAAATGAAACTACCCGCGCGTTATTCATCTGAAACCTCCGAGCTTCGGCTCTGCCAATTTTGCGGCTCTCGAAGCGCCCGCTAACTTCGCGTTAAGAATGGGCTATCCCGCCAGAGGAGGCTGTGACCTCGGTCACCCATGGAAGTGCGGGCCGTCACCCCAGCTAGAGCTGTTTCCCTCGCAAATTAGGTAGAATTGAGGCCAATGGAACCCATGCGCGAACTCGGGCGAATGATGGTTTTCGCGGGCGCGGCGCTCGCGGCGGTTGGCGCGCTCGTTTGGCTGGCTGCGCGGCGAGGAGGGTTTCCGTTGCGCTTGGGTCGCCCCGGAAACGGCGGCGTTTGAACTTGGATATTTCATCGCTGGCTGCGAAAACATAGGGAATCGCATTCTGCCGTGCTAGACACCTATGGCCGGAGATGTTCGTCCCGTTCGCGCTACAAAAATTACCTCTCCGCACTTTATGTGTTTTCGCACGGTCAATCCTGCAGCCCTTAGTTGACGTAAGATTTTTCGGTTCCAACTGATGTCTTCGGCGCCACCAGAAACTAGAACAAAGATTCGTGAATGGGCAATAATTTCTTGCAGTTTCTGTTGAAGAAAATCGAGAGTATCTTCGAAGTACGGGTCCGCGACAATAAGGTCATAGTCCTTCTCGATGCTGAACTCGAACGCGTCAGCAACTTTAAGTTCAACCGGCAACCCCTTCATATGAGCTTTCATTTTTTCTACTTTATCTTTGTCATTATCAACAAGAGTAACCAAATTAAGTTCTTGGTGAGCGCACATGACCTTAGCAACGATCCCCGTGCCGGAAAAGAAATCCAAAACCGTATAGATTTTCTCCGTTTTGGGAATCGTTCTGAGCACACATGAAATGGCAGGACACGGACCGATCAAGTGTCTCCCACGAATTAGTGCATAGTCAATTCCGTAGGTCACACCTGTCCGAATCACAGGGCTATCTGCCCTAATCTTCCCGCTATCAAGGAGATCGGCGAATGGAACTAGCCGTTCTACGGTTGCGGTCTCTGGACCGATAATTTCCAGATGAGCGTGCGCATCGGGGTCCGATCTTCGTACAACGTAGTCGAGGATTCCCTCGACTCTTTCCTTATAGCTACCCTTATAAGATTGGGTCGCTCCCCTCAACATGGACGCATCATTCGTGAACACCTCAATAAGAAAGCAATTGTCTTTTCCGGCCTGCCGGCATGCTTCAGGGGGCATTTTCCTGACTGAGACCCGGCTTATCTTGACAGAAGGATCCAAAATCACGTTTTTCAGAGCTGCGTGACAAACTTCTACGAGGCTGCCTTTGGAGTTCATGTCTTATTATAGGGCTGATCCCTGTTTCTTCGTAATCTCATTCAAATACTCGGATTCGTGTTTTACAAATATGACCTGCTCCGAGATTATCTGCTTCCAGTGCTTCGCCCCAAGCCTCTCAAACGCAAATGCCAATATCAGAAGCGCCGGGACCCCTCCCCCTTTACTGAAGCATTCCCATGAGCTGGGTAATCCGGCGATGAAAATCAATATAGCCAAGCCCGCGAAGGGTAAACATACAGACAGGATCGCCATGACTTTGTACTTTCTCCCCTCAATACCTGTTAGCCCACCGAGAAGCAACACTTGTCCAGCTACGCCAATCAAGATACTGGCGACGGCAAGATGACGAGAAATTTCGTACGATACTCCAATTTTTGCCAACAGATCTGAAGCAAGCAGGTAGAAGCCTGCAACTACGGAAATGTACGACAGCTCGACGAGCATGTAGTAGAAGGAGCTGAAATAGTGAACACGGTTGCGCAGAGGCGAATCACTCGTTTCCAGAAAATACTTGTAGACGTCAACGTTGTCTCTTCCTCCACCTTTGGAAGTGGTCTCAATTATTGCGTCGTTTAGGGGTTTGCGGTATTTCTCGAAGAGAACAAAGTACGGAAAACAGCGCTCGTGAAGGCGAAGTGCATACCCAACCATGCCGAAGAAGAGTGAAGCCACGAGTTGACTCGAAGCCCCTTGTTCTGCGAGGCGCACAAGGGCGTTTCCGGGTGTGAGCAACATGAGCAAGCCCAAAACATAAGCGCCTGGGACCAATATTCTGAAGAGCTCACGGATACCTAATTGCAGCTCAGACAGCTTATCGCTTTGCTTTTCATCTGGCACATGGCGGATGCTAGCAACTGCCACTCCATTGGTCAATAAACTGCTATATTTTCTCAGGTCTTGTCCCAATTGCACCCCTGGCGTGGAAAGAGTTTGCAATTAATGAGGTTGACGCGAGAAATTTAGCGATATGAGAGATGTAGGCAAATTGCTGGTAGAACTCGGAATCGCATTCCTAGTACTTGGTGCCGGAACAATCTTGGTCGCTTCGCGGCGTGTCGGATTGCCCTACCGGCTCGGGCGTTTGCCTGGCGACATTGCGGTCCAAGGAAAGCACGGTTCGTTTTATTTTCCCGTGGTGACGTGTATCCTGCTGAGCGTGGTGCTTACGCTGATCCTGTGGCTGGTGCAATGGCTGAAAAGATAAAACAATTCGAGTTGAACCTCGCGCCGGAGCGAAAAATCTGGAGCGTGGCGGAGCTGACGGCGCGAATCAGCGGGTTGCTTGCGTCGCAATTCTCGAATCTGTGGGTTGAGGGCGAAGTGTCTAACTATCGCCCCGCGCAGTCCGGGCATCTCTATTTCACCCTGAAAGACGCGAAGGCGCAGGTGCGGTGCGTGTGCTTTCGCACGCAGGCGATGCGGCTGAAATTCCGGCCCGAGGACGGCTTGAAACTGATCGTGCGCGGATCGATCAGCGTGTACGAGCCGCGCGGCGAATATCAGATTTACGTTGAGCACATCGAGCCGTCCGGAGTCGGCGCGCTGCAACTCGCCTTCGAGCAGCTCAAGAAGCGCCTCGAGGCCGAGGGACTTTTCGATGTAGCGCGCAAGAAGCCGCTTCCCATGTTGCCCAGTCGCATCGGCGTCGTGACTTCTCCCCGGGGCGCGGCCGTGCGCGACATTATTCGCATCCTGCGGCGGCGTTTTCCGAATCTGCACCTGATCGTTTATCCCGTGCGCGTGCAGGGCGAAGGAGCGGCGGAAGAAATCGCCGCGGCGCTGAAATATTTCAATCGCAAGCAATCCGTGGACGTGATTTTGCTCGCGCGGGGCGGCGGGTCGATCGAAGATCTTTGGGCGTTCAACGAGGAATCCGTGGCGCGTGCGATTGCGGCGTGCACGATCCCGGTCGTGAGTGGCGTGGGGCACGAAACCGATTTCACGATCGCGGATTTTGTAGCGGACGTCCGCGCATCGACGCCTTCCGCCGCCGCCGAAATCGTCGTGCAATCGCGACAGGAATTTCAGCGGCATCTCGGAGAACTGGAACACAAGATTTCGCAGCGCATGCGATATATCCTGCTCGAGTGGCGGCATCACCTGAAGGAACTCACGACGCACATGGGGTTTCGACGTCTCGAGGATTTGCTCCGCCGTCACAGGCAACAGACGGACGAGATGACTGCGCGGCTCGGCGTCGCGCTGCAGGGCCGCCTTGAGCGGCTGCGGCACCGCTACACGATTGCCGCGACGCGCATCGCGTCGTTCGACTTGCGCGCGCGAATCCGCACGCTGGGCTTGCGGCTCGTGCAGCGTTCGGCGGAACTTGGCATGCGGATGGAGCGCTTCCTCGTCGGCAAGATCCAGCAGATGGAGCGGCTGCGCGTGCAGCTTGACGAGCGGAGCCCACTGCGCGTCTTGCAGCGCGGCTATGCCATCTGCACGGACGCCTCGGGAAATGTGGTGAACGCCGCCGACCAGGTTTCCGTCGGCGCTGAAGTCAACGTGCAGCTCGCGCGCGGCCGCCTGGGCACGGAAGTGCGAACCCGCGAAATTCCAAAGCCTTAACTCTTCCTACTTGTTCTCGAAGGTTTTCTCTGTGCCCTCTGTGTTCTCTGTGTTAATTCCGAAAGGCGTTCAACACAGAGAACACAGAGGGCACAGAGAAGAGAATGAGGACGGAACAACTTATTTGCGCGAGCGTTCGATCTCCTGTATGGCTTCCTGAAATGGGATGGCTTCATCGCAGGAAGCTTTCGCGGCGTCGTACGCACGAATTGACTCCAGCTCTTCCAAATCCGCTAGGAGTGTCTTATCGTTTTCCATAATGATGATCTTTTCGTCCTTCCTTATAGTAAGTGAGGACTATTCGTCCGAGGTACTAGCAACTTTCAGCACTGCAAGGAATGCTTCCTGTGGGATATCCACTCGCCCGACGCGCTTCATGCGTTTCTTTCCTTCTTTTTGTTTCTCGAGAAGTTTGCGTTTGCGCGTGATGTCGCCCCCGTAGCATTTGGCGAGGACGTTTTTGCGGATGGCCGCGACGGTTTCGCGCGCGATCACGCGGCTGCCGATGGCGGCCTGGATCGGCACTTCAAACATCTGGCGCGGGATCAGCTTCCTCAAACGCGTGACGAGTTCGCGCCCGCGCTCGTAGGAAAATTCGCGATGGCAGACGAGCGCCAGCGCGTCGACCGGCTCGCCTGCAATCAGGATGTCCAGCTTCACGAGGTCGGCTTCCTTGTAGCCCGCCAGGTGGTAGTCGAGCGACGCGTAACCGCGCGAGGCGCTCTTCAGCCGGTCGTAGAAATCCAGGACGATTTCGTTGAGCGGCATCTCATATGTCAGCATCACGCGCTGCGGCGAGAGATACTCGAAATTTTTCTGCACGCCGCGTTTTTCCTCGCACAGCTGCAGAATTCCTCCCACCGATTCCTCGGCCGTGATGATCATCGCCGTAATCACAGGCTCTTCAATCTTCGCCATTTCGTTGGGCGGCGGAAATTTCGTCGGGCTGTCCACCTCGACGAGGTCCCCGGCCGTCGTCGTGATCCGGTACCTCACGCTCGGCGCGGTGGTGATGAGGTTGATGCCGAATTCGCGCTCGAGCCGCTCCTGAGCGATTTCCATGTGGAGCAAGCCGAGAAAGCCGCAACGGAAACCGAATCCGAGCGCCACGGAATTTTCCGGCTCGTAGAAAAACGCCGCGTCATTCAGTTGCAGCTTGCCGAGGGCGTCGCGCAAGTTTTCGTAATCGCTCGCGAGCACGGGAAACAGTCCCGCGAACACCATGGGCTTGATCGCTTCAAATCCGGGGAGCTGCGGCGCGGGTCGCGCGGCGTCCGTGACGGTGTCGCCCACGCGCGCGTCGGCCACTTGCTTGATGTTGGCGACGACGAAGCCGACGTCTCCGGCGACGAGTTCATCGAGGACAACGGGCTTGGGAGTGAGCGCGCCCAGCGCTTCGACCTCATACACCTGGTCATTGAAACAGAGCCGAATCTTCATGTGTCGAGTAATCCGGCCATTCATGACGCGCACGAGAATCACTGCTCCGCGAAACGGATCGAACCAGGAGTCGAAAATGAGCGCCTGAAGCGGCGCTTCCGCAGTGCCTGTTGGCGGAGGAATGCGCGCGACCACGGCTTCCAGCACGGATTCCACGCCGAGGCCGCTCTTGGCGCTGATCAGCAGCGCGTCGGACGCCGGAATGGCCAGGACGTTTTCGATCTGCTCCTTGGCCTGATCGGGCTGCGCGGCGGGAAGGTCGATCTTGTTGATGACAGGAATGATCGTGAGATTGTGCTGCGACGCGAGGAACGTGTTGGCGACAGTTTGCGCTTCGACGCCCTGGCTCGCGTCCACCACCAGCAGCGCGCCTTCGCATGCGGAAAGGGCCCGGGAAACTTCGTAGGAAAAATCGACGTGGCCGGGCGTGTCGATCAGGTTGAGCTGGTATTCGTTTCCGTCCTTCGCTTTATAGTGCAGACGAATGCTCTTGGCCTTGATGGTGATCCCGCGTTCCCGCTCGAGGTCCATCGAGTCGAGCACCTGCGCGCTCATCTCGCGCTGGCTGAGCGCGCCTGTCAACTCGAGTAGGCGATCGGCCAGCGTGGACTTGCCGTGGTCAATGTGCGCGATGATGCAAAAATTGCGGACGAAACGTGGGTCCATCAGTCAGCCTGCCGGCGCGCAGCGTTTGCGCCGGTTAAAGTCTCCTGTCTTGAGCGGTCTGGTGGCATTGTTTCGCGTAGCGTTTCGCACCGTGCAAAGCGCGAACCGTTCCGTAGCATTTCAGTGTGCCATAACTGACCGCAGGCCGAAAGCGCTCGAGGAGCCAAGCACATTCCGACCCCCAGTCACACTACCGGGTCGCCGTGAATTTCAACTTCGTTCATTTCCACGCCGCACGCTTCGGGCAAGGGCAGTCGGCCGGTCCAGTTCGCCCATCCCCAGAAAATTGCAGTGGTCGAACTGAGCAAGCCCGCTACAACCCCGATCGTTCTCGGACTGTAGCGCGTTGAGGCAATCCCCGCAGCGGCCATGGAGAGCATCATCATCGACCAGGTCAGCGTTTCGATCGTGGAAAAGACGCGCCCTCGATATCGGTCAGAAACCGTCTTGAGCAAATACGAGTAGTTCAGGATCGAATTCATCGCAATGGCGGCGCGCGACACGAGGATATACAACAGCGCCAGCTCGAACTGCGGCGTCCGGCTGAACAGGACGTACGCGCCGCCGTGCACCAGATAATCGACAAAGACCGCCAGCTTGTACTCCTTAAAGGAGAGCCGCTTGCCCAGCCAGTTCGCAAACGTGCCGCCGAGAAGCAGCCCTATCCCGGCGAATCCCCAAATTGTGCCGATGCCGGCGGCCCCGCGATTGAACACAACTTCGCCAAACAGCGTAAACAGAATCTGCGCCGCCCCGCCGCCCGTGGCCCATCCCACCGCAAGCAGCGCAATCGCAAGAACGAGCGGAACCGAACGCATGTACCGCAGCCCCTCGCGATATTCATGCCAGGGGCGGATCACTTCCGCTTCCGTCAGGTCTTTGTGTTCGGCGCGAAACAGTTTGCCTTGCGGCTCCCGCAAGTTCCAGATCGCCCACGCCGAAAACAGGAACGAAAGCGCATTGAACGTAAACGCCCATTCATAGCCGATGCCAACCACTGTGGCGCCAAGAAACGTCCCGATCGTCAGATTGGTCCATTGCGTCGTCTGCGTCAGTGAATTCGCGGTATGGATTTCCTCCTCATTGGCGATTGTCGGCAGAATTGCGGTGCGCCCGGCAGTGAAAAACGGCGACGCAATCATCAACAGCGCGCTGAACGTGTACAGGAGCCACACCTGCTGTTGCCGCAAGGCCAGAATGAATCCCAGCGCAAAAACGGCTCGCGTGAGATCGCTGGCGATCATGATGCGCTTGCGGTCAAACCGGTCCAGCATGACGCCCGCAAGCGGTCCAATGGTAATCGCCGGGATGGCGCGCGACAGCATGACGCCCATGACGACCAGGCCCGAATGGGTCAGCTGCATCGCCAGCGCAAACACGGCAATGTTATTGAAGTTGTCGCCGATTTCGCTTACGACCTGCCCCATCCACGTGTAGCGATAATTGCGGTTCCGGCGAAGGAGCTCGAGAAATTCGCGCATTAGTTCAGGCAGCTCTCGCTGCAACCCGGCCGGCTCGGCGAGTGTTCGATGAAAAGGCGACCGCTATGAGCTTGCATCCTCAGAAAGTCTGACACACTTCTCCTCAGCGCACATCATCTAGGTCAGCAGATTGTAATGGATAACAACCAGTCCCTTTCGTTCAAACACCGAAAGGGCCATGAATCTGTGCACAGCTTGGAATTGCTGAATTGAGCAGCGCATCCGCGATCGGTTTGGCACGCCAACCCGGCGCGGTATATAGTATTTTTGTCCTGGCCAATGTCGATCAGCGAGTCCGCGGTCGCAACTTCACTAAGGAAAACCGATCGAGCCCGCATGAGCGTGGATATCGTCAAACAACTGGAAAAGGCCAAGCGCTTCGTCGAAAAGAGCCGCATTGACGAAGCCATCGAGGCCTATCAGTCGGTGCTGTCGGCCGCTCCCAATCACCTCGAATCCATGCAGTCGCTGGGCGACCTTTTCACCATGCAGAACCGGCCGGACCGGGCGGCCGTTTATTACGGAATGCTCTTTGACCACTTTACGGCTCCGCGGGAAGAGCCCAAGGCCGTCGCCCTGTACGCGCGCTTTTTAAAACCGCACCAGCAGCCTCCGGAACGCGTCGCCAGATTCGCCCTGCTTCTGCAGAAGCAGAACCGCATGGAAGAGGCCATCGAACAATTCATGTCCGCGGCTCTCGCGTATGAATTGAGCGGTAAAGGAGACGATGCGCTGGCATGCTTCGTGCGCATCGCGCAGATCGATTCCGAAAGCCGTGAGCGCCACATCGCCGTGGCCGATTTGGCCGAACGTCTCGGCAATCACGCCGCCGCTTCCCGGGGATTTTTGCGAGCCGGACAACTCTCCACGCGAAACGATGACGAGGCGATTGAATTTTTCGCGAAAGCGCACCAGCTCATGCCGAACGATCGCAGCGCGTCCTTGATGTATGCCCAGGCGCTGCTGCGCAAGGGCGACGCGCCGGCGGCCGCCGCGCTGCTCGCGCCTTTGAGCGATACTGAAAAGGACGCGACGTTTCTCGAGACCTACGCCGAAGCCTTGATGCGTTCCGGCCAACTGGACGCCGCGCACGCCGTCCTGGAGCGCATGACGAATCAAGGAGCGGGTTCGGCGGAAAAATTTTTCTCGCTTGCCACCGAGTTCCTTCGCGCCGGCCAGGAAGAAAAAGCCGTCAACCTTTTATCCGCCACCAAGAAAAGCATGCTCGCTGCGCGGCGAGAATCGGAATTCGCATCCGCTGTCGACCAACTGGTTGGAGCGTTCCCAAAATCGCTGCGCCTGGCCCAGTTCTGGGCGGCCTTCTACGCTGAAATCAACCGCGAGACGAAATATTTTGACGCCGTAGTTCGCCTCTTCGATTTGAACCTGGCAAATGACCAGCTTCCCGGCGCCTGTGACGCCCTCGAAAAGCTCGTCGAAATCGATCCGTACGATTCGCGCAATCAGGGGCGTCTCGACCTACTGAAAGGGCGCGCGAGCGACGAATATTTGAGCCGCGTAAAGTCCCGTCTGTCCAATGCCGCGACGCATCGCCCGGACTCCCACACACACGAACAATCTCGCGGCAAAAGCAGCGAACCCTCGCCGGCCATTCTGGGTGACGTTCAATCCGGGCAGACACTCGAAGACCTGCTCGTCCAGGCGGAAATTTTTGTCCAATACTCGCTCCAGTCAAAAGCCATCGAGCGGCTGCAACGCATCGTGGAACTGTTTCCCGGGGAAGAAGAAAATAACGAACGACTGCAAGGACTCTTTGAAGCCGCGCACTGGTGGCCGGAGGAGGGCAGTGTCCCGCGCAGGCCGGCGGAACCTGTGCGGGCGGCCGTCGAGGAGCCCCCGAATCGCGCCAGTACCGCTTCCCCCTATGCTCCCGAAACGCTGCGCGATCTCGCGAAAATTTCGGAAATTAATCAGAACGTGTTCCGCCAACCTTCCCCGCGCGCGATGCTTTCGGTTGCGGTGAATGAGGTAGGAAATTATTTGCGAGCGGCAAGATGCCTCGCGGTGGTCGGCCCTCCCGGGCAGCCGCCACAAATGGCGTCGGAGTTTTGCGCCTCCGGTATTGAGGCGTCCCCCGGCAGCCAGATCGTGCGCCTGATCGGCCAGATTGAACGCGCCACGTCTGACCCGCTCGGCGGTTTGCCGCTCGAAGCTACCGCCGCGCCCATCCTCCGGGAAATGGGCCTGGAAACGTCCCTGGGAGTCCAGCTCACCGACCCGGAGACGCAGTCTCCCGCCGGAATGATGATCGTGGGTTTCGCCGGGCCGCACGCCTGGAAACCCAACGAAACTTATTTCCTGCAATCCATCGGCGATCAAATGCTCATGTGCGTGCACCACACGCGCCTTCGCACGCTCGTGCGCACCCTTGCCGTGGCCGATGAAAAAACCGGTTTGCTGGCGCGCGGCTCCTATATCGATTGCCTGCTCCATGAATCGCAGCGCGCGCGAACGCAGGGCGTTCCTCTGGCCCTGGCTCTGTTGCAGATCGATGGCGGCCCGGAATTGCTTCGCCAACAGGGTGAAGGGCCGTTCGACCGGTACATGGAGCAGCTGGGAAAAGCCGTGCAAGCAATCATCCGCCAAACCGACCTCGCGATAAAGTACACTTCCTGGGCGCTGGCGGTCGTTCTGCCGGACACGCCGCTTTCAGGCGCGCAGATGTTCGCCGAGAAGCTCAAGAGAGCCGTTGGCGGATTGCGTCCTCAGTGGGACGGAGGGCAGTTGACCATGAGCTTCGCCGTGGCCGAGGCGGTCACCCGGCAGGATTATGATAACGAGGACATCGTCACCGATCTGATCAACCGCGTGGAGGCGGGCCTCGAGGAAGCTCGCAAGCGCGGCGGCAATGAAATCGTTGCCCTCGAAATGGCGAAGAATTGAGGGATGCGGATGGCCTACGAAAACCTGCTCTATGAAAAGCGGGAACGCATCGGATTCATCACGTTCAACCGCCCGAAGGTGTTGAACGCGCTTAATCGGAAAACGATGGAAGAGCTGAAGGATATTCTGACCGCCGCGCGCGAGGACGACGAAGTGCGCGTCCTGATCCTGACCGGCGCGGGAGAAAAATCGTTTGTGGCCGGCGCGGACATCGCGGAACTCGCGGTGCAGACGCCGGTCAGCGGCAAGGAAACGGCCGCGTTTGGGCAGGGCGTTCTGCGTTTGCTGGAGACGCTGGGGAAACCGTCGATCGCGGCCATCAATGGATTCGCGCTCGGCGGCGGATGCGAGGTCGCGCTGGCCTGCTCGATGCGCTTGGCCGCGAAGACGGCGAAGCTTGGCCAGCCGGAAGTGAAGCTCGGTATCCTCACGGGCTATGGCGGCTCGCAGCGGCTCACGCGCTTGTGCGGCAAGGGAGTCGCAAACGAACTCTGCCTGACCGGAGAAATGATCTCAGCGGAGGAGGCTCTGCGCATCGGCCTCGTGAATCACGTGTGCGAGCCGGCGGATCTCTTGCCCGCGGCGGAGACCCTGGCGAAAAAAATCATTGCCAACGCGCCGCTCTCGGTCAAGTTCACGATGGAAGCCATCGAGCGCGGAACCGAAATGCCGCTCGAAGAGGGCCAATATCTCGAAACAACGCTCTTCGGCCTGTGCGCCGCCACGGAAGATATGCGGGAAGGAATGCGCGCGTTTCTCGAAAAGCGGCCCGCGCAATTTCGCGGGAAGTAGCGCGAACGTGCGGCGCCGAAACTCATTCAAATGAACAAACCCTTTCACGGAAAAGAAGTTCGCGCGGCGGCCAATGCGGCGGGCCTTCGATTCGCGCTGGTGGTCAGCCGCTTCAATAGTTTTATTACGGATCGCTTGCTGGCGGGCGCCGTGGATGCGCTCGAAGCTTCCGGCGCGGACGCGGAAAACATCGTGGTCGTTCATGTCCCCGGCTCGTTTGAAATTCCGCTTACGGCGAAAAAATTGGCCGAGGGCGGACGCGTCGACGCTGTGATCGCCATCGGCTGCGTCCTCCGCGGCGAGACCGCGCACTTTGATTACGTCGCGAGCGAGGTGGCGCGCGGCGTGCAGCTCGCGCAACTCGACACCGGCATTCCGGTCATTTTTTGCGTTCTCACTTGCGACACGCTCGAACAGGCCATCGATCGCGCGGGGCTCAAGGGCGGAAACAAAGGGTACGACGCGGGCCTGGCGGCTATCGAGATGGCCAACTTGTCGAAGCAGCTTCGTTCGGCGGACGCTTCGCGCAACGGCAAAACCACTCCCCGCGGGAAACGCCGCTAGATGACACTGCGCCGGAAATCCCGCGAGTACGCCCTCCAAATGCTGTTCCAATGGGAAATGGGGAAACAGGAGCATTCCCGAATCGAAGACGGTTTTTGGAAGAACGCGCGCGCCCAGAAATCCACGCGGGAATTCGCCAATCAGCTTTTTGAAAACGCCGCCGCTCGCGCCGCGGAACTCGACCCTATCATTTCCTCGCACGCGCAAAACTGGCGCATCGAGCGCATGGCCGCCATCGACCGCGCCATCCTGCGCCTGGCCCTGGCCGAAATGCGCACCACAAGCACTCCCGCAAAAGTCGTGATCAACGAAGCCGTGGATCTCGCGAAAAAGTTTTCTTCCGAGGAAGCGTCCGCGTTTATCAACGGCATCCTTGACGCCGCCGCAAAATCTTTCGGCGAAAAAACCTCAGCCTGATTAGAATTTGCTGTAGCCCGCCTTTTTGTCCTAGTGGCGCAGGCTTCAGCCTGTGGGGGTTGGTCCTTGCAAGGCCAAAACCCCACAGGCTGAAGCCTGCGCCACTTCGCACTTCGCGTAAGAAATTCTGTCTCGTCGGAGCTACAGGCCGCGAACGATCGCGCAGGCGTGGTCAAGGATTTGCCGCGTAGCCGCAGAGCTCCGCGTCTCCGAATAGACGCGCAACATCGGCTCGGTCCCCGAAGCGCGAAGCATTACCCATCCAATGTTGTCCAGATACAACTTGATCCCGTCCAGATCCTCGCGGCGTTCGACAGACCATTCCAGCACTCGATTCACCCTCGCGCCGCTGAAATGCTCGATGGCGCGCTCCTTCTGTCCCGGCTTGAGTTCCAGATCGATCCGCCCGTAATGATGCTCGCCGAATTCCGCCTGAAGCTGCGCGACAAGTTCTCCGAGGGATTTTTTGTGCCACGCCATCACTTCCATGAGCAGCAGCGCCATCACGGTGGCGTCGCGCTCGGGCAGATAAAGTTTCGTTCCGATGCCGCCCGACTCTTCTCCGCCGAGCAGAATGTCGCGCTCCAGCATCAATTCGCAGATGTATTTGAAGCCGACCGGCGTCTCGAATACTTTGCGGCCGAATTTCTCCGCGATCTTGTCGAGCATTTTCGTCGAGGAAAATGTTTTGGCGACGTCTCCGGAAATCCCGCGCGTACCCGCAAGATGCCAGAGCAGAATCGAGAAAATCTGGTGCGGCGTGATGAACGTGCCGTCGCGATCCATCGCGCCGATGCGGTCGCCGTCGCCGTCCGCGCAGAGCCCGGCGTCGTACTTGCCGGCAAGCACCGCGCGGCGCAACGCCTCGACGTGCGGTTCGATGGGCTCGGGGTTCACGCCGCCAAAGAGGGGATCGCGAGTGCCGCGAATTTCATCGCACGCGATGCCGTGCTTCGTCATGAGTCCGTGCAGCAATCCGCGCGCCGCGCCGTGCATTGGATCCACGACAAACCGGAATTTGGCCGCGCGGATTCGGTCCCAGTCCACAATCTTCTCGATGGTTTCGAGATAAGGCGAAAGAATGTCCAGCGTTTGAATATGATTTGGCTGCGGAGGCAATGGCGGCACACCGTTTGCCAGCACCGTGGCGAGTTCCTTCTCCACTTGCGCGACAATCGAAGGCAGCGCGGAGCTTCCGTAGCTCGCCTTGAATTTCACGCCGTTCCATTTGTAAGGATTGTGGCTCGCGGTGATCATGATCCCGCCCGCCGCGCCGCGCTGCCTCACGAGAAGCGAAAGCGCGGGCGAAGGGCACGCCTTCTCCGCGATCCACACCGGCATCCCGGCCATCGAAACAACTTCTGCCGCCGCGCGCGCAAACCGCTCGGATCCGAAGCGCGTGTCGTACCCGACGAGCACACCCGCTCCTGGCTTTTCCGCGCGCACGACATAACGTGCAATCGCGCACGCCACCTTGCGGACATTGGGAAATGTGAAATCATCGGCGATAACGCCGCGCCAGCCATCGGTGCCAAACTTAATAGCGCTCACAGGTCAGAAGTATATGCGAAGGAGGTGAGTGCGAGAAGTGGCACAGGCTGAAGCTTGTGCCACTAAAGCCGCCCATAGTCTGGGATTATCGAACATCTAAATCAGAGCAGGCGAGCAAACCCGTATCCTTGAACACCACAATCGTGCTGCACTTGCCTCCTGTCAGCATCATAGATAAATCATGAATTCCAAGAGGTTGCCGTCCGGGTCTCGCACGTACACGCTGGAGCCGGTCTTCTTGCGTCCGCCTTGGCGTTCGACGGGACCTTCAACGGCTTTGGCACCTGCCCGATTCAGCATTGCCTTTAGCGATTCGGGCGTGCCTCGCCACACAAAACACAGGTCCCCGCAAGGCGGCTTTGCGGTGGGAGCTCTCAACGTGAACGCTTTGTCTTGCCAGTGCGCGGGCCGATGAAAGTTGATCATCTGGTTGCCGACGTAGACGGAACATGCGTTTGCATTCTCGACCACTTGCAAACCGAGGCCGCGATAAAATGCCAGCATCTGCTCGGTATGTTCCATGGGAAGAGCCACGTGATCGAAGCCCCGGATTCCCGCAGCCTCTTGCGCCTCCACCTTTGAACCGCCAGCCAATGCGCCTGCGGCGGCAACGCTGCTGATGAGTGCTCGACGTGAAATGCCATGTTTCATCACGCACCTCGTCAAGAAATTACAGATTTGAAAGCGGCCGGTCGCCTGAATTCCAGTTGAAATAATTGCGAGACGATTTACAGCAAGCCCGAAAGCTTCTCAGCCTCAAGCCACTTCACGATTTTGCCGACGTCCTGCGCGCGGTCGCGCGGGCAGAGCAGAAGCGCGTCTTCGGTTTCCACCACGACGAGATCGCGAATCCCGACCGCGGCGACGAATTTCTTCGGGCTCCAGAAAAAATTTCCCTGTGCATCGAGCGCGGCAAATTTTCCCGCGGAAACATTCTCTCCGGCTTTTCGTGCGAGCAATTCATAGACGGCGGCCCAGGAGCCGATATCGCTCCACCCCACTTCCGCGGGCAGGACGAAGACGCTTGGGGCCGATGCGCGGCGCGTGACCGGTTCGAGCACGGCGTAGTCCACGGAAATGTTTTCCAGCTTCGGATAAATGCGCTTGAGCGTGCCCGCGTAGCGCGGCGTCCCGATTTCGCCCGCCAGGCGCATCAGCGCGTCATGCGTCTTCGGCAGAAATTTCTCGAGGTTGCCGAGGAATGTCGAGACGCGCCAGAAGAACATTCCCGCGTTCCAGTAGTAGCGTCCGGAAGCAACATATTTGCGCGCTCGCGGGAGCGCCGGCTTTTCCGTGAACTGGCGCACCGTAAAGACGGGAACGCCGTCCGCATCCACCGCTTTCACTCGCGCGCGTTCGATGTATCCGTAGCCCGTCTCGGGCCGCGATGGCGGAATGCCCAGCACGACGAGCGATCCCGAGGCGTGCGAGACATGCAGCGCGGCACGAACGATCCTCAGATACCGCGACGGCTTCGCAATGTAATGGTCGGCCGGAAGTGCGGCCATGAGGGCGTCGTTTTCCTTGCCCAGGCCGCCATGCAGCAAATGCGCGGCGGCGAGTCCGATTGCGGCGGCGGTGTTTCGGCCAACCGGTTCCGCAAGAATGTGCGACGCGGGGACTCGCGGCAATTGCTTTCGCACCGCGGCGGCCTGCTCGGAATTGGTGACAACCCACTGGCGCGACGGCGGAAACAGCGGCGCTAGGCGCGCGGCGGTTTGCTCGAGCATCGTGTCGCTGCCGATGATGTTGAGCAATTGCTTCGGCGTTCGCGTTCGGCTTCGCGGCCAGAAGCGCGTGCCGCGGCCTCCGGCGAGAATGATGGCGTGCGCGGCGAGCGTTTCGTGGCTGCGTTCTCGCGTCACAGATGCACCACGCGCGACCACGCCGCTTCCGCAATGCGCTCCTCGGTGAGCCGCTGCACGAAGCCGTGCAGGTCCGGCACGTACGCGCGCAGGAGAGTCGTGGGAGAATCCGGCGCAAGCTGATACGCGCCGAGAGCGGCGGGGAACAGCCAGACTTCCGCTGGCGCGAAGGATTCGGCCCCACCTGCAAACTCGATGCGCCCCTTGCCTTCGAGAAAAATCAGCAAATCGAAATGCTCCGGCGAAGTGAAGGCGGCGATTCGCTCGCGGAATTCCCAGCGCTCGGTCGCAAAATGCCGGCACGCCGCATAAAACGTTTCCGTGACCGCGCCGCGCGTAATGCGCACCGGATAGCACAGCCCGCCACCCGCCGCAGCGAGTTCGCCGAACTGCATCACGTCCAGCGCCTGCCGGATATGCAGCGCGCGCGGCTTGCCGTCGGTTCCCACGCGGTTGTAATCGAACACGCGATAGGTGATATCCGAGTGCTGCTGGATTTCGCAAAGCACGACGCCGGGACAAATCGTGTGCGCGGTCCCGGCAGGCACGAAAACGGCGTCGCCCGGATGGACCGCCACGCTTCCAAGACAATTCTCCACAGTGCCATCGACAACGGCGCGCTGAAACGATTCCCGCGTCACGTTGGGATTCAGCCCCACGCGCACTGCCGCTCCCTCGTGCGCGCTGACCACATACCACATCTCGGTTTTCCCGACGCCGCCCGCCGCGGATTCGTGCTTCTCCGCGTACACGTCGTCGGGATGCACTTGCACGGAAAGTTTTTCTTCTGGGAAAATAAATTTCACGAGCAGCGGAATGCGCGGCAAACCGCGCAGGTCCGTCCCGGTCCATTCCTCAGGGAGCGAACGCCACACTTCGCCAAGCGTGCGCCCCGCAAATTCGCCCGAAGCAAACGCGCAATCGTCGCCCGTCAGCCACGCTTCGCCGATGGGCTCCGGTTCATGGGATCGTTCCGGAAACAGGGGAGAGAGATCGCGCGCGCCCCAAATGCGAGGCACGAAAATCGGGGCGAGCCGCGCGGGCGCCCGCCCCGACCGGATGGTTCCCGAATTCACCTGGCCGCTTCCGCCATGGCAAAGAATTGTTCGAGGCGGCGCAGTCCTTCCTCGATGCGATCGATGGAAGTCGCATAGGAAAGCCTGATGTAACCGGGCGTGCCGAAAGCTTCGCCGGGAACGCAGACCAGATGCTGTTTTTCGAGAAGCACTTTCGCGAGCGCCGTCGTGTCCGCGATGCCGTTGCCCAGATGCGCGGCGACGCTCGGAAACGCATAAAACGCGCCGCCGGGTTCGACGCACGTAACGCCGGGGATCGCGCGAAGTCCGGAGACGATGCGGTCGCGCCGCCGCGCATATTCCGCGAGCATCGCAGTCACCGAATCCATCGGTCCAGTCAGCGCTTCGAGCGCCGCGTATTGCGCGATCGATGTCGGGTTCGACGTCGACTGGCTCTGCACTTTGATCATCGCCGAAATCAGCGGCTCGGGCGCCAGCGCGTACCCCACGCGCCAGCCCGTCATGGCAAACGTCTTGGAGAGCGAGCCGGCCACGATGATATTCGGCTTCGTTCCCGGCACGCTGGCGAGCGACCACGGCTTCTCGTTTCCATACAAGAAGTGGGAATAGCACTCGTCCGTCATCACCCAGATATTTTTCGCGCGGCACACTTCGTAGATTTTCACGAATTCGTCGTTCGGAACGACCGCTCCGCTCGGATTGCTCGGCGAATTCACGATCAGCAGCTTCGTTCGCGGCGTAATCGCGCGAGATACCATCTCGGCGCGCAGCCGAAAGCCGTCGGACGGATCGGTCATCACCGGCACCGGCGTCGCGCCTGTGTACAGGACCTGCTCCGGATAGGTGACCCAGTACGGCGCGGGGATCAGAACTTCGTCGCCCTTTTCCAGCAGCGAGCAGAACGCATTAAACAGGGCGTGCTTGCCGCCGACCGTCACAACGCATTCCGGCACCGTATAGGACGAGCCGAATTGCGCCGCGTGCCATTTGCAAATCGCTTCGCGCAGCGGAGTGATCCCGGGCGTCGGCGTGTATTTCGTGCGTCCTTCCTGCAACGCGCGAATCGCCGCGCGCTGGATGTGCTCCGGCGTCGGAAAATCCGGCTCGCCGGGGCCGAAGTCGGCCAGGTCCACGCCCTGGGCTTTGAGTTTTTCGGCCGCCGCCATTACAGCGGAGGTAGGCGAGATGGCAATGCGGTTAACGCGAGCAGCGAGTTGCACGGGATGACTCTCCTTTTGACCCACTTCAATATCGAGTCTGCATCGAGTCCTCTTTGGAGGGCCGGGCTTTAGCCCGGCCGTAACGGGCCATTCTAAAAACGGCTTCAGACGCTGAAGCTACAGAACTTTAGCGCGCAGGCGCTCTTCCACGAGCGGCGGCACGAGGCCTGTAATCGGCCCGCCAAGCTGCGCAATTTCGCGGACCAGCCGCGAACTGAGATAGCTATAAGCCACCGCCGGCATCATAAAAACCGTTTCGACATTCGGATTGAGCTTGCGATTCATCATGGCCATCTGCAATTCGTACTCGTAATCCGAAACCGCGCGGATGCCGCGCAAGAGCACATTGGCCTGGCGCAGCCGCGCGTAGTCCACGAGCAGCCCGCTGAACACATCGATTTCGACGTTGGGCCACGGCCGCGTGACTTCGCGCAGCATTTCTACCCGCTCGTCGATCGTGAACAGCGGCTCCTTGTCCAGGTTGCGCAGGATGCTGACCACCAGCCGGTCAAATATCTTGGCCCCGCGCTCGATCAAATCAAGGTGCCCGTTAGTCACCGGATCAAACGTTCCCGGATAAATGGCCAGGACATTTTTCATGGTTTCGTCCGCATGCGTCCGTTCGGTTCCAAACTATTGTAGCGAAAATTGGCGCGGATTACGCGAGGGAATTGACGGGAGTGAATTTCCTTGCCGGGCCTTTTTTGGGGAAGAATACTCAATAAGAAAACGGGCGAGGGGCCGCATTCCGAGAAGACGATTTCTAGGGGCCCGGTACCTTATCCCCAAGCTAATCCTTACTGTTTAGTGGAATTATCTGATTTGGAGCCGCCCGACGAGCCGACGGCGTACTTCGGCGTCACGCCCTCTTTGATGGTAACGAACGTCTTGCCATCGGGGAGCACGACCAGCGTGATTCGCCCGAACGGGTTGCCATTCTTGACCGGCATCAGGGAGACGGTAACTTCATCCCCAGGCTTGAAGGACGTCTTTCCCCAACCAAGACTGACCATTTCGGCGGGATTTTGAGTCTCTCCAATCCAATGCACCAGCTGACCGCTTTCATTCTTTACGTCAAATTGAAGGAGGCAATGAGGATTGGACCAGTCCCATTCCGTGACGGTACCCTTCATCGAGAGTGTTTTGTTCGCGTCCAGCGTCGCATTTCCATGGTGCGCGAACAGCGGCGATGACGCGCCCAGCAGGCCAGCCGCTACGGCGATCACCCCAATCGTCTTTCTCATCACAATTGCCTCCAATTCAAAATTTTTTTGTCCAGAACCAACACGACAATCACTTCCAAGTCGCAGACAAGCGACCCTCCCAGACGATTAGGCCACGCCAGCTCAACCTATTGAACGTGTGGTTTGTCGGTTCCCACACCCGCAGGGGCGCCGAATAATTTATTGTATTTCTCCATCTCAGACAGAGAGCAATACATCTCCGTTACTTCAAAGTGGGGGTCCTTCAACCGAAACGCGAATTTGTTCATGGCCAGCCAGGGCTTCGTATACATCTTCGGGTCGTCAATGGTCACCGTCAGTTCCATGCGATCATGGTTCACCCGGTGGAAGCGCTCCTCCACGCGGAGTTGGTCGCTGATCGGGCGGCCAGTTCCATCCAGCCAAACTTTGTCCTCCGGCATCATTCCGACCGTCTGGACCACGAGCGTGGTGTCGTCCACCCATTTGCCAACCGAGTAGCCGTAAAAGCGCGGCTCTCGAACTTCCTTTCCCACGAGCACGCCTCCATCCACCAATTTGGGGACCTCTCGCCCATCCGTCCAGATTACCCGCCAGGCCTCCCCATATTCATACAAGACGGCCACTTTGTACCGGTCCTGCATGATCTGAGTCTCTCTCAGATTGTAGAAATCGGCTCGAGGGAATCCCAGCGGTTCGCACGTATCCCGCGGATCGTTGTAGGAAGTAGCAAGAACTTCATTGGCCCCAATGAGCGGTTTATGCGACTCGTAGGTTTTCAATCCGTAGGGTGTATACGGCAGCTGATGCTCCGGCTTCCCGTCATTTGGCATGGCACTTACGCCGAGAGCCTGGATTCCATCGCCCGGCCCTCCGAGCGGCTCCCAGGTTCCGGAAATGTCATGAAGTGGAGCGGGGGCTGCGGTTGCTTTCTGATCCTTGGCCGCCCCGGACTGCTGAGGCCGAGCGTTCTGGGCAAACACCAGCGGGGAGAGAGTAAGCGCTGCAGCTAGCACAATCACCGAAACCCTGAAGCGATTTAGCATTTTCAAAGCTCTCGCCGACACCATCAATTGGAAGTTCCGATTCAGACCTGCAGTTCGGATAAGATATGCTTTTTGTGCGCTGGACACAACGAATTTGCCGCCAGTGAGTGCGCTCAAAAGGACAGGCGAACTTCCGATAAACGGTCTCGCCGAAAAGTGGATAGGATTGCGCAATGGAATTGAAAGGAGCCAAATTCATACCTGGGTTTTTGCGGAAGGGTGCGCAACAAGAAAACAGGCAACGGGCCACACTCCATGAAGACTACATCACCGGACTTGGCCTCTTTTAGACTAACCCACGCTCACTGCTTAGGGTAATTTCCCGATTTGGTGGCGCCCGGCGAGCCGGAGGAATCCGCATTGATCGTTCCTCCACTGGCGTTTAACGTCTTGCCGTTGGCGAGCACGACCTGTTTGATTCGCCCGTACGGCAGGCCATTTTTGGTCGGCATCAAAGTGACGGTAACTTCATCCCCAGGTTTGAAAGATGCCTTCCCAAAACCTGCGTAGACCATGTTTGCGGGATTTTGAGTCTCTGCAATCCAATGCACCGACTGGCCGCTTTCACTCTTTACGTCAAATTGAAGGAGGCAATGAGGGTTGGACCAGTCCCATTCCGTGACGCTACCCTTCAGCGTGAGCGTTTTGTTCGTGTCAAACACCGCGGTCCCGTGGTGCGCCAACAGGGGCATGGACACACTCAGGAGGCCGGCCGCCAAGGCAAATACTGAAATAGCCCTCATTCTCATTGTAATTGCCTCCATTCAAGAAATATCTGACCTAGAGCCCCCACTACCAAAAAGTCGCGGCAGATGAACACGCCCGGACACTGGAACGCACCAGCGCCAACTATCGGCCCGGCGTATCGCCGCCCGGCGGACTCGCCGGTGCACTCGTGGGATTAGCGAATAATTTATCGTATTTCTCCATCTCGGACAGAGAGCAGTACACCTCCATCACATCATGGTGAGGATCCGCCAACCGCATCGGAAACTTGTTCATCGCGATCCAGGGTTTGGTGTACATCTTCGGGTCGTCAATGGTTACCGTCAGTTCCAACCGGTCGTGGTTCACGCGATGGAAGCGCTCTTCCACGCGCGCGGCGTCGCTGATTGGACGCCCCGTAAGATCCAGCCAGACTCTGTCTTCCGGCATCATCCCGACCGTCTGGACGACGAGGGTGGTATCGTCCACCCATTTGCCCACCGAGTAGCCATAAAAGCGTTGCTCTCGAACTTCTTTCCCCACCAGCACGGCTCCATCCACTAATTTGGGGAGAGCTCGCCCATCCGTCCAGATCACGCGCCACGCCTCCCCATATTGATAGAGGATCGCCACTTTGTACTCGTTCTGAAAGATCTGAGTATCTCTCAGATAATAAAGGTCCGTTCGGGGGAACCCCAGCGGCTCGCACTTATCCCGCGGATCGTTATAATCCTTCGGAAGAACCTCATCAACCCCAATGGTCGCTTTGTGCGACTTGTAAGTTTGCAGTCCGAGTGGAGTATACGGCAGTTGATGCTCTGGCTTCCCGTCGTTGGGCATGGCCTTTGCGCCGTAAGGCTGGATTCCATCGTTCGGTCCATTGGCCGGCGTCCAGGTACCAGAAATGTCATGAGGTGGAGCGGGCTCTGCCGTTGCTTTCCGATCCTTGGCCGCCCCTGACTGCTGAGGCCGCGCGTTTTGGGTAAACGCGAGTTGGGAGAAAGTCAGTGCCACTATTAGAACAATCACCAGGGCAATGAAGCGATTTAGCATTTTCGAAACGTCCCACCTAGACTTCAACCGGAGCTTCCGATTTAGACTTGCAGTGCGGACAGGATACGCTTCTTCAACCACCGGCACAATGAATTTACTAGCTCAGTAAACCCTCGCGGAGATTGCAAAGTTCCGAAAGCCAAGTCCCGAGAAAGGGGACTGCGGAAAGTGGCGCCACTCTCGAAAATCAAGAGGTGCGGGCTTCTGATTTGATAGGATACAATCGCATTCGTGCACCGGATGCGAGGAGCAATGAAAACCATTCGTCCCGGTTGGATCGTCGCCTTACTCCTTTCCTCGCAGCTTGGCGCCTTCGCTCAGGCTGCCCCTCAGAAGGCCCACGCGAAAAAGGCATCTGCAACCGCGCCATCGTTCGCGTTCGAGCCGCTGGACAACTGGAAAGCCGCTGTCCTCGCCGGCGATAAAGCAGCCCTCACGTCCTATTACACAACGTCTCCCCCAGCGAGGACAAAGACGCCAAAAGCCGAGACGCTCGATCCCTCCGAGGAGCCTATGTTCTGGTCCTCTCTCAAGCCGGCGGGACTGGACCGGCTCAACGTCATGGTACTCGAGGCGAAAACGCTGCAGCCGGGCGTGATGTCGCTCGTCTTGCGAATCGAAGCGGACATCAAGACCAGCGCGGGAGAAAATTCCTCCATTATTTCTGCCTCTCAAGTCTGGGTGCAAAAGCTGGGCGATTGGAAAATCATTGCGACGCAGCGCGGCGATCTCGTCGCGAAGCAGCTCCGGCGCTTGCCCGAACCGGCCAAGCCGAATATACAGCTCTATCCGCCGCCGGAAGAGGCGCAAGCCGAAATTTCCTCGGCGCTAGCCGCGGCTGCCAAGGACCACAAGCGCGTCCTCCTGGTGTTCGGCGGAAACTGGTGCTACGACTGCCACGTCCTGGACGCAACGTTTCGCTCGAAAGCCTTTGCCCCGCTCGTGAACGCGAACTACCACGTCCTCCACATCAATGTCGGCAATTACGATGTGAACCTCGACCTCGCCAAAAAATACGAAATCCCGCTCGAAAAAGGCGTTCCCAGCCTGGCCATTCTCGATCCGGACGGCACTCTGGTCGTCAGCCAGAAAAAGGGAGAATTTGAATCCACCGTCAGAATCGGCCCGGAAGACGTAGTCGAGTTCCTGAAAAAGTGGAAGCCGCAGCGAGGAAGCTAGGCGCCGCGAAGTTTTTCACCAGTCACCAGTCACCTCTCTTAACTGCCCGCTTAAAAATCGTGAACGCGCTGGAACGGAATTGGCGTATACTCCGCGAATAGCCGGGCCCAAACACACGTTTTGAACGTCTCTTGTCGCACATGCGGGCTGGAACGGCATCGATCGAAGGCCCACCGCTCACGCACGGTGAAAGAAATAACAAGGAGATCGGGAATGACATCCATCGAGACGCGATCGAAATTCACGGTCCTATTCGCGGCAGTATTGCTCTTCTTCTGCGGCCAGTTTGCCAGGGCGGCGGAAAATAATTCCACCGTCGAAGGCGTCGTGCAGGACGCATCCGGGAAACCTGTCGCCGGCGCGTTTGTAAAGTTGAAGAATAACGACCGCCATCTCGAATTCATGGTCATCAGCCAAGCGCAAGGGCGCTACACCGTGAGCAATCTGCCCGCCGGCAAATACGTGATCCAAGGCGTCGGCGGAGGCTATCAGAGCAACGTTTCCGCGCCGGTGGACGTAGCGGAAGGCAAGACCGCGAAGCAAGATTTGTCGCTGACCGCCAAGCAAGCGCCCATGCTCCCGCGCGCTTGGCCGATGAAGACTCCCGAAGCGCTGATGGTCACGGTCTCGAAAGATTTGCCGGACGGCGATGGCAAGAAACTTGTCGCCGCGCGCTGCACGACCTGCCACAACACCGAGCGATTCGTCGGCTTCCATATGCCGCGCGAGGACTGGGCGTTCACCATCCGCAGAATGCGCGCTCGCATGCGTACCGCAAAAATCCGTGATCTGACCCCGGATGAAGCCAAGCTCGCCATCGATTATCTCACTGCCAACTTCTCGCCACTACGCCAGGTGGACCTCAACGACCGCCTGCCCCGGACCCTGCTCGAAGGAAAAGCGCTGCACTACAGGGCCGTCCAATACGACATCGTAGACACCATGCTTGGCTCGGAGCCTCATGACGTCGCCGTCGATCCGCACGGCAACGGATGGGTCAGCCAGCGGGCGGGCAAGCTGGGCAAGCTGGACCCCAAAACGCTCGAATACACCGAAGTTTCCATTCCAGCAGGCGTAGCAGCAGACGACGGCCAATTGCTGGGCAACCTCCAGATCGACGCCAAGGGACAGTTGTGGGTCCCGGATGGATCGAACTATCGCTGGCTCGACTATGACGTCAACTCCGGTAAATTCACGGCCTACGATTGGCCTAAAGACAATCGTGCCGACGCGGGCGGCAACTCGATGCTGATTCACCCGAACGGCTCCATCTGGGAGACAAGTGGAAACCAGGTGCGCATGCTTAATACTTCCACAAAGGAATTCAAGTATTTCGACCCGCCATCCTACGTCGCCACGCAGGTGCCGACCGGGGCATACGGCATCACCGTCGCCGGCGACGGCTCCGTGTGGTGGGCCGAAGATACTGCTGACCGCATGTCCAGAATCGACCCTGCCACCGGCAAGGTCGAGGAGTACAAGATCCCCTTCGACGGCGTCGCCTACCCGCGCCGCATGAGCCATGACGCGCGCGGCGACATCTGGGTCGGGCTTTGGAACGCGGGACTGCTGATGAAGGTCGATTATGAAACTAAGCAGATGACGTTCTTCGCTCCGCCCACGGAAACCTCCGGCACTTATTCCGTCAGCGTGGACCGCAAGAACAATCTCGTTTGGGTAAGCGAACAACAGGCCGACAAAATTGCCCGCTACAATCCTAAGACGGGCGAATGGGTAGAGTTCCCACTTCCAGATTCCGAGTCGGACCCCAGAAGGATTGAGGTCGATCCGAACAACCCGAATCGTGTCTGGTGGAGCGGAAATCTCTCCGGACGCATGGGATTCGTGGAAGTCCTCCCTGGAAATTGACGTTCCATAAGAAGAGGGGGCACCGTCGCCGCAGTGGGTGCCCCTTATTCCTCATTACCCGTTCAGCCCCGCAATAACGCCAATCGACCCTCAAAATAGCCATTTCGTTGCATCAAATTTGACTAACCCGACCAAATTGGTCGTAATGTAAGGTGCTGGCCCGGTGGGAGTTGCCTAGGATAGAACTACTTGACATCGGTACCGGGCTGGCATTATCATCCAATTGCGACTACTTTAGTCGCATATCGAATGTTAAAGCTTTCCAAGAAAGCGGATTACGCACTGATTGCCGTCCGGCACCTGGCGACGCATCGTGGGGAACCTTCGCAGAGCGCATCCGACATAGCCGATGCGTATGGGATTTCGGCGCCGCTTCTGGCCAAGGTGCTGCAACGGCTGGCCAAGCACGGACTCGTCACGGCGCGTCACGGTTCGAGTGGCGGCTATCAATTGGCCCGGCATCCGAAGGAAATTTCGGCGCTCGATGTCATCAACGCTGTGGACGGGCCGGTAGTGATCACATCGTGCGTAACGAACCACGGGAACTGCGATCAAAGTTCCACCTGCACGGTGCGTGAGCCGCTGCGGCGCGTGAATGAAAGCATCGCGCAAGTGTTGCGCTCGGTCACGATTTCGCAGATGGCAGAGGATTCGCCCGACGCGGAACTGGTCGGGCTGTCGATTTAGGATTTGTTTTTTTGTCGTTGTCATTCTGAGCGAAGCGAAGAATCTCTCTTTGATTCCTAGTGCGTGAGAGAGATTCTTCGCTTCGCTCAGAATGACAACGTAAGAACCAAACGAATTTCAGGAAACTGCGTCAGGGGATCGAAAGAATTCGAGACGGGAGACACAAGCATGGCTATTAAACTGCCGATTTACATGGATTATCACGCCACCACTCCGGTGGACCCGCGCGTGGTCGAGACGATGCTGCCCTACTTCCACGAGAAGTTCGGCAACGCCGCGAGCCGCAACCACTCCTTTGGCTGGACGGCCGAAGAAGCCGTGGAAAACGCGCGCGCGCAGATCGCCCGTCTGATCAACGCGACGCCAAAGGAAATCATCTTCACCAGCGGCGCCACCGAATCAAATAACCTGGCGCTCAAAGGCGCCGCGGAAATGTATCGCGAAAAGGGCAACCACATCATCACGCAGGTCACCGAGCACAAAGCCATTCTCGATACCTGCAAGCGCCTCGAGAAGTACGGCTACGAGGTCACCTATCTCCCCGTTGCCAAGGACGGCCGCATCGACCTCGACGATCTGCGCCGCGCCATCACCGCGAAGACGATTCTGATCACCATCATGTATGCCAACAACGAAATCGGCGTGGTTCAGCCGATCCAGGAAATCGGCAAGATCGCCAAGGAAAAAGGCGTCTTGTTCCACACCGACGGCGTACAGGCGGCCGGGAAAATTCCGGTGGACGTGCAAAAAGACAACCTGGACATGATTTCGCTGACCGCGCACAAGATTTACGGCCCCAAGGGCTGCGGCGCTCTCTACGTGCGCCGGCGCAATCCGCGCGTGCAGCTCTCCGCCCAGATCGACGGCGGCGGCCACGAGCGCGGCATGCGCTCGGGCACGCTGAACGTGCCGGGCATCGTCGGCTTCGGCAAGGCCGCCGAGCTTTGCCAGAACGAAATGGCGGAGGAAAGCACGCGCCTGCGCGGCCTGCGCGATCGCCTGAAGGACACCATCTTCGCCAACCTCGACGAAGTCTATATCAACGGCTCGATGACGCATCGCCTGCCGCACAACATCAACATCAGCTTTGCGTTCGTCGAAGGCGAATCGCTCCTGATGGGCATCAACGACGTCGCGGTTTCCAGCGGCTCGGCCTGCACCTCGGCCACACTCGAACCGAGCTACGTGCTCAAGGCTCTGGGCGTCGGCGAAGACCTGGCGCACACCTCGATCCGCTTCGGCCTGGGCCGCTTCAACACGCAGGAAGAAGTGGATTACGTCACCGGCCGCGTGATCGAAGTCGTGCAGCGGCTGCGCGAACTTTCGCCGCTCTACGAAATGGCCAAGGAAGGTATCGATCTCAGCAAAATGAATTGGGGAGCATCAGCCGGGGGACATTAAGAAGAATCCCGGAAGAGATTATTTCGTCAAATATAGAAGGAGAGTGAAATGGCTTATTCCGATAAGGTAGTCGATCACTACGAGCATCCGCGCAACGTCGGCAGCCTGCCCAAGGACGATCCGAATGTGGGCACGGGCTTGGTTGGCGCGCCCGAGTGCGGCGACGTCATGCGGCTGCAGATGAAGATCAATCCCGAAACGCAGGTCATCGAAGAGGCCAAGTTCAAGACCTTCGGCTGCGGCTCGGCGATTGCCAGTTCTTCGCTCGCGACCGAGTGGGTCAAGGGCAAGACGGTAGCGGAAGCGCTGGCCATCTCGAACACGGACATCGTGCGCGAGTTGAGCCTTCCGCCGGTAAAGATTCACTGCTCGGTTCTCGCCGAGGACGCCATCAAGGCGGCCATCGCGGACTGGAAGAAGAAAAAAGAAACTTCCACTCCGGCGGAGACCGCGACGTCAGCCGGCGACTAGCGAGCTATCGATGGTCTTTGTGGGTTGCGGCCTCAGCCGCGACATTCAGGGAATGGAGAGACAAGGGCTTTAGCCACTGAATCCCTGACGGGCCTGGTTGGAAGAGCAGTGTTTATTTGGAAGAGGCCGGATCGGAACGAAATATGATTCACGTAACGGAAAAAGCGGCAACAAAAATTCAGGAGCTGCTCGCCAAGGAAGGCGTGGCGGTGGAAACCGGCGGGCTGCGCGTGGGCGTTCAGGGCGGCGGCTGCTCCGGGTTGACGTACGCGATGCGTCTGGAGACGCAGGCGCGCGACCGCGACAAAGTGATCGAAGAAAACGGCGCGCGGCTATTCGTGGACGCGAAGAGCTTCCTTTACCTGAATGACACCACGTTGGATTATCAGGAAGATCTGATGCGCCGCGGCTTCGTATTCCAGAATCCGCAGGCCACCCGCAGTTGCGGCTGCGGAAGTTCGTTCACGCAGTGAGACCGGGATCTCTCTCAGAGGGTGAAGCAGGCGCTTTCTCTCGCAAACGGAGTGAAACGCGTGGTTGGCCGGGATGGGGAGCCCGCCAGCCATTTTTTTTTTAGTGGCGCAGGCTTCCA
>JGI12269J14319_10000587_pt1 | contig 34912 bp, 25 predicted proteins | sample PeaSoiSIISIP2007_FD_14319 | JGI IMG/M metagenome (IMG submission 14319)
TAGTTCATCTCCTCCATCAACAGCCGTTCGCTCCGCCGCGAGTACAGCACTTGCAGCAACAGCGCTCGCAGCAGTCGCTCGGGCGCAACCGACCGCCGTCCCACCCGCGCATACAGGCCGTCGAACTCCCGCGATAACTCCCGCAACGCCGCATCCGTCATGGTCCGAATCTGCCGCAGCGGATGATCGGCTGCAATCCGCTGCTCCGCACTCACGTAGCTGAATACCGCTCCCTGCCGTTCGTCGTTTCCTCGCATCCTTAACTTCTTATCAGCTTTCCCTGTGCATCTCTCGTTCGAAACGCGATTCCCCAACGACTTTTTCCGCAAGCTGTGAAGCCGTGCCCTACCCGTTCCCGGTTCCCTCTACACAAAGCGAGAAACACTCTAGCGGGGAATGCAGCCGTCGAGCAGTGGAAGGAACTGCGACCCAAGCTTCATCATGCGCGCCTGTGCGGCATCGGGAGACTCGCCGTCAAGCATTGGGGTCATCAGGCGCACCAGCGCGCCGTCGCTGCGATTCATGCGAACCGAATCGGACACCAGATAGTACTTGGCCCAGTAATCGCTGGCCACCGCGCGGCCATGCGCCTGAAACCAGTACAGCACCAGTTGCCGCTCTCCCGTTTTTGCAACCACGTAGCGGTTGACGGGGAACGAGGAGCCGTCGGGACGTGTAAGCCGCACCACCTCCCGCGAGGTCGGAACCCATCCCGCGCCCGGCAGGCAGTGGTTCGGAGAATGGATCGTATCGCCGGCCTTCTGCGTCGGAAAGTAGGCAATGTAGAGATTAATCCATGGTTCCGGCTGGGGTTCCGGTTGAGGCTGAGTTTCCGCCTGGGGCTGGGGCTGGCTCGCGTGTTGGTAATCGCGCATCAGAAACTCACCCGGCCCGAGGATGTCGAGGGTCTGCTTATCGAGGGGATCGTCGGTTCCCGTCCAACCACCAATTTGCAGGGGCAGGGAACTCAGAGACGCTCGCGGCGGAAAGACTTCGCTGTGCGAATGGGCCTGGAGCACGAGCGCCGCGGCCAACATGAGCACAGCCACAATCCCGAAGCGACGAAACCCGGCTGGGATGTGGATTGTGCCAGCGGGCTGCCCACCCAGAGGCGCGGCAACACGCGGTGCAGGCAGGCCGCTCTTCCTCAGGCCGGTCTTCCAGATGCAGATGAACGAGATCACGCGGTGCACAGCGAACAACATGATTAGCGCCACTACGTAGATTAGCCATCCCTCAAAGGTGTGGAAAAATCCTTCTGCCTTATCCGGATCCCAGTACTGCACCAGCAGCCCGGTTCCAAAAACGCGAAAGCTGTTGGCCGCCACTGCGATGGGCACCGCCGAAAGAGCCAGCACCACCCGTACCCATTTCCGAGTCTCCATCAGGTAGCCGTAGATGATAGCCAGCGTGACTAGGGTCAGAAGCGACCGGATTCCGCTGCATGCTTCCGCGACGTCCAGCGGCATGGCAGCAAGCACGATCATGTTCCCTTGCCGCAGCACCGGAACTCCGACCAGTCGCAACAGCCCGGTGGCGAGCCTTGAGGCCAGCAACTGAAGGGGAAAGGTGACCTGCTGCAGGATCAGAATCGGGGGCGGGATCATCAGAATCAGAAACGCCCAGGGGAAGAGGATGGCGCGAAAAAATCTCCACCCCTGAAACAAAATGATCACCCCCGCCAGAAGGATCAGCAGAGACATTCGCGCCAGGAAAATCTCCGCGCCCCAGACTCCCAGAACCAGCACCAGCAGGCTCAGCACAACCAGCGGAAGACCAGTCCATGATGGAGCTGATGCAATCGTTACCAGCTTCTCCCGGTCCTGCCAGAGAACAAACAAAGCAAAGAGGGGGACGAAGATCCCGTGCGAGAAGTTCGGGTCGTGGATCCACTGCAGGAAAAGGCGGGCGAGAATCGAAGCGTAAAGCCAGGCAATCAGCAGCAGCAACACCGCCGCTTGCCAGCGGGGCAAGCCGGACGACAAGCGATCCTTCCTAGTGGGGGGCGGCGCAGCTACCTCTGCTGAGTTACTCATAGTTACTCATAGGACGCGCTTGGGTCTGAGAATATGCGAAAGTGAGGCGTCGCGCAAAGTGCCCAAGGTGCCGAAAATGAAAGTGCACGCCGCAAAGCGACCCGTGGGGGCCGTGAGCCGCAAGAAAAGGGAAAACCATTTCCTATTTACTCCAGCACATCGTCACCAGCGCGTCGTCCCTTTAGGAGGGGACCAAGTCTGCTATTATTTGCAGACAGTTAGGACTTTAACCCCAAGCCAGGTGGGAAGTAATGCCCCAAGTATCACTTGCGGCGTGGGCAATAAATTTCCCATTTATCCGCAATGTGGTAACGTATACCCCAAGTCGCTATGTAGGTTCGCAATCGCAAGTCGTTGAAATATCGACCTCTATTGTTTTGGGGGCTCGTGACTGTTTTGACCGGATTGGCAGCGCGTGTGCTCTAGACTGTAGACGCCGTTCGTCCCAAGACGTCCCCCCTCTGTTCTTGGTTGCGAAATAGCGAAGCGAATCGTATGGGTCTTGACAGAACCGAAATGCTGGCAACTGCCGGAGCACCGCCAAACAGCGGCGCTCGTCTGTGGCTTGAAAGCGTTAGCGCCGGCATGCGCACCGTCGAAGCCGTGATCCGCGAACTGTCGCAGAATGATGTTCCCGTGCTGGTGGTGGCCGAGCACGGTTCTGGCAAGGCGGCAGCGGCGGCGCGCATTCATGCGCTTTCCAGCCGCGCTTCGGAACCGTTTCAGGTCTATCACGCTAGTGAAGCCAGCGAAGAGATTCTAGCGGCGCGCGACGGTCAAGGTGGAACCGTCTATCTTCAGGACGTAGGAGACCTCGCTGCTGCGGCCCAGAAGGAACTGGTTCGCCAGATCGGTCTGCATGGCACTGGCAAAGGCAATGGCAATGACGATGACAATGGCGACGATCAGCGCCGGCGTGTGCCCCGCTTCATCTGCGGAACCTCGCGCGAGTTGGAGGCCGAGGTCAAGGCCGGCAAGTTCCGCGAGGATCTCTATTATGGAATCAGCGGAGTTTGTTTGCGGATGCCTCCCTTACGCCAGCGGAAGGAAGATATTCCCGTTCTGCGCGACTGGTTCCTCTCGGCCGCTGCCCGTGATTTTTGCCGGCCCGTGCCGGTCCTCAGTCCCGAGACCCAAAATTTCTTCCTGGAATACAGCTGGCCGGGAAACATTCGCGAACTGAAAGACGCCGCTCGAGCCATTGTCGCGCTGGGCGATGAAACGCTCGCCATGGGAGGATTGCGCTCGCTTTTGCGGCGCGTCGATCGCGGCGGCAACGGCGAGAAAATTTCTCTCAAAGATGCGGCGCGCGCCGCCTCGCGCGAAGCCGAGAGGGAAATCATCCTGCAGGTCTTGACTCGCACCCGCTGGAACCGGCGCCGGGCCGCGCAGGAGTTGCAGATCAGCTACAAAGCGCTTCTCTACAAACTGAAGCAGATCGGATATGAAGAGTACGGAGCATGAAGCAAGGTTTCAAGGCTGCAAAGTTTCAAGGTTTCAAAGTCTCAAAGTTTCGCGATTAGACATTGAAACTTTGAAACCCTGAAACCTGAGTTTGAGAGGAATCGATATGAAATCAGCATGGAAAGCGGCGGTTGCGGCACTCTTGATGAGCAGCTTCGCGTTGGCGCAGGATGCGCGTCCCCAGCCTGCCGCCAGTTCCGCTTCTCCCAACGTCGCCTCCGACAAGGCCGCTTCCGACAAGGCTACGAATGTCGTTCCCGACAGTCAGGCCGGAATCGGGTATGTCATCGGCCCCGAGGATGTGCTCCACATAGCCGTGTGGAGAGAAGCCGACCTTACCGCCACTTTGCCGGTGCGTCCCGATGGCAAAATCTCTCTTCCCCTGCTCAACGATGTGCAGGCCTCAGGCCTGACGCCCCAGCAGTTGGCCGCCTCGGTGACCGAAAAGCTGAAAAAATACATCGCTGACCCGCGCGTCACGGTGGTGGTGACTCAGATCAACAGCAAGCGGGTTTATATGGTAGGCGAAGTGCTTCATCCCGGGCCCATGTCGATGATTGCCAACATGACGGTTCTGCAAGCATTGTCCAGCGCCGGATTAAACCAGTTTGCCAACACGAAACGCATTTACGTTCTGCGCACCGAGAACGGCAAGCAGCAGAAACTGCCGGTGAACTATCGCAAGCTGGTCAAAGGTGAACAGATCGAACAGAATTATCTCTTGCAGCCGGGGGATGAAATTGTCGTCCCGTAAAGGATATGCGGTCCTCGAGGGACTGCGGATGAAAAGCATGGCAAAAATGCGCACAATCGGGTTGGCACTGCTGGTTCTCGGAATGAGTGTCTGCGCGGCCGCCCAGAATAGTTCCCAGTCTCAGCCCGCGACCACTCCAGTGCCGGCCTTCGGCCAGAACGCGGAGGTGCTGAACCCGGAGAACCCTCCGGTATCGGGCCTGGACGAACCCGGGCTCAACTTGCACACCGCTACTCGCAGCTTCATCTCGCCAGCTATACAGGTCAGCGAAGCGGCGGATACGAACGGGGAGGACCAGTTCGGCAACACCAATCTACAATCTACCACCCGCCTTCTCGGAGCTCTCGACCTCCAGCAATTCTGGCCCAAGAGCGATCTCTTTCTCGAGTACCTCGGCGGCGGGGCTTTCTACAACAATCCTTTTTACGTGAGGCAATTGCAAGCCGCCGGTCTGGAGGCCGTGACCCGCTGGCGGACCGGCCAGTTGACCGTGCGCGACGCCTTCAGTTACCTCCCCGACGGCTCCTTCTCCATCGGCGCCTTTGGTGCCCTCCCGGGGTTGGGTCTGGCCACCGGCGGCATGGGCAACGGGCTGGCGGGAGGTGTTCTGCCCGGCAGCCAAGCCTTCGGCAACGGTCAGTTCGGTGCGATTGGAGACATTCCCCGGCTCGCGAACACGGCGATTCTCGATGCGGTTCAAGCCATCAATCCGAAGTCCGCGGTTACCGTGGCGGGCGCATTCAGCAATGCTCATTTCTTCGACAACCCGGAACTTCTGATCAACAGCGACGAGGTCACAATCGAGGCCGGTTACAGCCATCTGCTTTCCCGTCACGATCAGGTCGGCGCCGTCTACGCTTTTCAGCTGTTTCAATTTCCGCAAGATACCGGGGGCCAGTTTTACAACCACATCGTCAATCTGCGCTGGAGCCATACCATCAGCGGAAGGATGAGCCTCATTGCCGGAGCCGGACCGCAGTATACCGACCTGGAAGTGGTTGGCGGCTCCGCGCGTTGGTCGTTGAGTGCGCGGGTTCAGCTGCGCTACAAGTTGCGCCATGCGTCGCTGGTTGCAAGCTATGAAAAATTTACTTCCGCAGGATCGGGCTTCTTCCTCGGCGCCGACACCCAGGCGGCGCGGTTCGGATATACACGCCCACTAGGACGCACTTGGGAGTTCTACGGCGATCTAGCCTACTCGCATAACTCGGCCCTTCAGTTGCCGGAACCGCGGATTGGGGCTATCGGTGCGACCAGCTACAACGAAGGTTCCGGCGGGGCCGTTTTACGTAAACACCTGGGACGTGCTTACGACTTTTTTGCCGCTTATCGCTTCGGCGAGCTGGCTTTCAATGATCAGGTTAGCTTTGCTGGCTTGCCTGGCCCTGCCGGCAGAATTGCTCGGCGGCAGGTCGGCGCCGTTGGGGTGGAATGGCACCCCAGGCCGATTCGTATTGAATAATTTCTTGGCCGTCTCCGGCGGCCGGATTGGTGAACCGTTATGAGTGAGAATCGCGAACTGACAATGGACGATTATCTGGCGATGCTACGGCGGCGCCTCAAGGTCATTTTGATCCCGGCCCTGATTGCCCCGATCGCGGGCTTCATGGTGTCGTTTGCCTTCTCGCCAAAATATACCTCCCAGTCCACGGTGCTGGTGGAAGGCCAGAAGGTGCCCGACAACTACGTCATGCCGGTCATCACCGCCGATTTTACCCAGCGCGTCCAGACGCTCAGCCAGGAGGTTCTGAGCCCCAGCCACCTGCGTCCCGTGATTCAGAGCCTCGCCATCGTCAAGCCCGAGGAAGAGAGCAAGCTCATCGCAGACATCCAACAAAATATGCAGGTCGAGCCGGTCATTACCTCGATGAGCGCGGTCGCTTCCGGGGGGGGAATCTCTGGCGCCAAGAAAAAGAAGCCCTCGGTCACTGACGAACCGGTGCCCGGCTTCACGGTCAACTACTCCGACAGCAACGCAGTCCGCGCACAAAAAATCTGCAATGCTTTAACCGATCTGATCCTGACGGAGAACCTGAAAGAGCGCGGCGATATCGCCCAGAGCACCACCGACTTTCTCGGCCGCCAACTCGAAGACGCCAAACGCACGGTTGACGACCAGGATGCCAAGCTCGCCGCCTTCAAGAAGCAATACATGGGTCAGTTGCCCACTGACGTCGATAACAACGTGCGCATGCTGATGTCGCTGAACTCGCAACTCGACGCCAGCACTCAGACCCTGAGCCGCGCCCAACAGGATAAGGCCTACACCGAAAGCATGCTGGCGCAGCAAACGGCCGCCTGGAAAAGTTCGCAGTCCAGTACCAATCCGCAGACCCTGGAACAAGGATTGACCCAGCTGCAGGGGCAATTGCTGCAACTGCAGGCGCGCTATACCGACGACCACCCCGACGTGATCAAAACCAAGGCTGACATCGCCGAGATCGAGAAGAAGCTGAAGGAGGTCAAGGCCGCTGCGGACGCGGACACCAGTGCCACCGACAGCAGCGTAAAGGCCAGCGCCTCCGAACCGCCTGAAATTCGCCAGCTCCGTTTGCAGATTCACCAGTACCAGAGCGTGATCGAGCAGGCCACGCTGGACCAGAAGAGGCTGCAAAGCGCGATTGGCGTCTACCAGAACCGCACCGCCATGAGCCCGGGCATCGAGGAGCAATACAAGCTGCTTACTCGCGACATCGATAACGCCCAGGCCTTCTACAAAGAGCTGCTCGCCAAGAAAAGCTCCTCCGGGCTGGCCAGCAAGATGGAGAGCGATCAGCAGGGCGAGCAGATGCACATTGTGGCCGCGGCCGTCCTGCCGGACGCTCCCAGTTTCCCCAATCGCCCGATTCTGGCCGCAGGCGGCCTGGGTGTCGGCCTGGCGCTCGGCGCCCTCATCGCCATCATTTTGGAGTTTAGCGACAAGTCCATCCGCACCGAAAAAGATGCTGCGGCCATCATGGATCTGCCCCTCCTGATTTCCGTGCCCTGGCTGGGTGATGACGAGGACGATGCTGCTAACGGCAATGGCAAGGCCCGCCGCCGTTTCTGGGGCCGGGATGATCCCGCCCCGCCAAAAGATCACGAGCACGTCGAGGTCTAGCGCAAGACTATGTACAAAGAATTTTTTGGACTTCGCGCCAACCCGTTCAACGTCAATCCGGACCCGCGTTACCTCTTTCTCACGCGGCACACCGAAGAGGCGCTGGCCTGCCTTACCTACGGCATTCAAAGCCGCAAAGGCTTCGTNTTGCTGACCGGCGAGGTCGGCACCGGCAAAACCACGCTGATCAATAAATTGATGGAATGGCTTCGCCTGCAACAGGTGGCTACCGCTTTCATCTTCAACTCGCGGATGGACGTGCCCCAGCTCCTCGATTTCATGATGGCCGATTTCGGTATTCCCGGCGATACCAAGTCTAAGAGCCAGCTCCTGCAGCGCCTCTACAACTGGCTGCTCGATCGCTATCGCGCCGGGGAGACTGCCGTCCTCGTCGTCGACGAGGCCCAAAGTCTCTCCGACGAAGTGCTCGAAGAGATCCGCATGCTCACCAATCTCGAGACCTTCACCGAAAAGCTCCTGCAGATCGTTCTGGTCGGACAGCCGGAACTCGAACAGCGCCTCAAGCAGCCCCAGTTACGCCAGTTGCGTCAGCGCTTGACGCTGCGCGCCAAAACTCATCCCTTCAATCTTGAGGAAACCAAGTCCTATATCACCCAGCGCCTCCGCATCGCGGGGTCGAACGGCGTGCCGATCTTCGATTCCGACGCCACCGTCGCCATTTTCCGTTACGCGCAGGGCATTCCACGCATCATCAACCTGCTCTGCGAGCACTGCCTGGTCAGCGCATTCGTCGATCAAAGAAAGACGGTCTCTNTCGAAGTCGTCGATTCGGTCGCCCGCGATTTCGATCTCGCCGATGGCAACGCCGCCAGCGCCATGATTGCACCGGCTCCTCCGTCACCCGAAAAGTTTGATCTGGTCGAAGCCTTACGCACCTTGGCGACACTGGCCGACCGGCTGCGCCAATCCGAACAACAAGATCTCCCCAAGGAAAGGAAACTATGAGCCGCATCCATGACGCTTTGAAACGCGCCGAGCAGGAAAGAGCAACTTCCACGGGGACGTACGTCGAGCCCGCCTTCCCGCAACCCCCCGCCTTCCNGCCACCNGAAGAGCAACGCGAAANNATACCTTCGCCGCCTTTGCCGCAACGATCGGGAACCGTCGCCATGCCAACCATGGCCTCNGCCTTGAATTACGAATCGCTGCTCGCCCGCTGCCCCCAGACCGAATGGACTCCGGATTCGCGCACCATGCTCTTCTTTCACGGAGACGACAATCGGGTCGGGGCGGAAGAGTTCCGCACCCTGCGCAACCGTCTCTACCAGATCCGCGAGAAAATGCCGCTGAAACGCCTGCTGGTAACCAGCGCGCTTCCCAAAGAAGGGAAGTCTTTCGTGGCTGCCAATCTCGCCCAGGTCATGGTGCGGCAGCACGGGCGTCGCGCCCTCCTCATCGACGCCGATCTGCGCAACCCCGGCATGCACCGCCACCTTGGAGCGGCCCAATCGCCCGGGTTGGCCGAATACCTGTTGGGCGAATGCGATGAGTTCGCCGCCCTGCAACGCGGGCCCATGGAAAACCTCTTCTTCCTGCCTGCGGGCCGGACCGTTCCCAGCGCCCCTGAACTGCTCGCCAACGGCCGTCTGAAGCTGTTCCTGCAGCGCGTTGAGCCCTTGTTTGACTGGGTCATTATGGACACATCGCCCGTCATCCCCGTTTCGGATGCCACACTGGTCGCCGGTTCTTGCGACGGCGTCCTCATGGTTGTGCGCTCCAATGCTACCCCCTCCGATTTGGCTCGCCGTGCCCGCGAAGAATTCCCCGACAAGCTGCTGCTCGGAGTTGTGCTTAACGGAGCCCCATCCGGAGAGCATGCACGTTCCAGGTACTACTATGGCGAGGCCGTGAACAGCCAAACTTAAGTGAAGATGAACCGAGGACAAGTTGATCCGGCTCTTCAATGTCTATTACCCAATCCGAACTCTGGTCCTGCTCATCGGAGAGGCCCTGATCGTCTGGACCTCTTTCCTGCTGGGGGCTTGGATCATACTTCGCGAAGATTGTTACCTGGTGTTGTACGTCGAGGGCGGCTTTCTCAACATCCTCGTACTGACCGCCCTGGTATTGCTCTGTTCGCACTGCTTCGACCTTTACGACACGACTCGTCTGAACCCCAAGGGAGAAATCTATGTCCGCTTACTCCTGGTACTGGCGGTGGTGGCCTTGGGTCTCGGCATCGTAAGCTACATTCGTCCCAATCTCCTTCTGGGTGCGCTGCATCCTGAACACACTCCCTATCGGAGCGGTTCTTCGGCGGTAGGCCTGTTCATCCTGATCTTCGCGCTCTTCGGATGGCGGCTCGGTTTTGCCTGGCTCGTCCAGTTGCCCATTCTGGTCGAGCGCGTCTACGTCCTGGGCACCGGCGAGCGCGCGCAGCGACTGGTGCAGGGCCTGCGCCAGAACCCTGAAATCGGCGTCGAGATTGCCAGTTGGACGGGCAAGATGGAAGGCGCAGTAACCCGCGAGTCCGTGGCCGCGCACCTGATGGAAGTCGTCCACAAACAGAACGTCCGTCACGTTATCGTCGCCATGCCCGATCGCCGTGCCGGTACCATCCCCATGCCGGAACTCCTCAACCTCCGCATGCAGGGAATCAAAATCGAGGAAGCCGCCACCTGGCTCGAAAAAATCTCCGGCAAAATCGAGCTCGAGAATCTGTATCCCAGTTGGCTGGTGTTTGGCGAAGGCTTTCGCCGCAACTCCATCGTCAGGGCGGTTCGCCGCGCGATCTCCGTCATCATTTCGCTGATCGGTCTCATCGTCGCCCTGCCATTGTTTCCGTTCATCATCCTTGCCATCCGCCTCGATTCCAAGGGGCCCATCTTCTACACCCAGACGCGAGTGGGCAAGGGCGGACGCTGGTTCAAGGTCGTGAAGTTCCGCACCATGCGCCAGGACGCCGAAGCCGCGAGCGGTCCAAGGTGGGCGGGCGATAACGATCCCCGCGTTACCCGCGTCGGCAAGTTTCTCCGCGCCTCGCGCCTCGATGAAATTCCCCAGATGTGGTGCGTGCTCAAGGGCGATATGGCATTCGTCGGCCCGCGTCCTGAGCGCCCGGAATTCATCAAGTTGCTCTCCAAAGAGATCCCCTATTACGGTGTGCGCCACATGGTGCGGCCCGGCCTCACCGGATGGGCGCAGGTCAAGTACAAGTACGGCAGCACCGTCGAGGATGCGCGTGAGAAACTCCAGTACGATCTCTTCTACATCAAGAACGTTTCCATTGGCCTGGATCTGCTGATCATGTTCCAGACCATCAAGACCGTTTTGTTGGGCCGGGGTGCACAATGACGGGTGCGCAATAATGAGCGCAATAACGATGAAGATGAAATACATATTCTGGATCGCGGCCGCGCTCATCGGATACTCCTACCTGGGTTATCCGGCGTGGTTGTGGCTGCGCAGCCGATGGTCGCCGCGCCCGGTGCGCCGTGGTTTTGTCGAGAGCACCGCTGCCCCCGCGGTCTCCGCCGTGATGGTCGTACGCAATGAGGAAGCGGTGATCGCTCGCAAGCTCGAAAACCTGTTGACGCTCGACTATCCCCAGGCCAAGCTCGATGTGGTCGTCGTCTCCGACGGGTCCAGCGATCGCACGCCCGCTATTCTCGCCGATTATGCCCGCGATTCCGGCCTGCCAGACGAAGACCGAACCGACGCACCCAGCAGAGTTCGAACTCTGCTGAAACCGGTATCCCAGGGCAAAGCCGCTGGCCTCAACGATGCGATCAAACTGGCGAGCGGGGAGGTGTTGCTGTTTACCGACGCGCGCCAGCAGATCGAATCCGGCGCCCTGCGTTTGCTGCTCGAGAATTTCGCCGACCCCGAGGTCGGCGCCGCCAGCGGCGAACTGATGCTGGGTGATCCCACCAGCGGAGAGACCGGAAAGGGAATGGGGTTGTACTGGCGCATCGAAAAGAAAATTCGCGAACTGGAGTCCGCCTCCGGTTCCGTCGCCGGCGCCACCGGCGCCATCTACTGCGCCCGCCGCAGCTTGCTCGACGAGTCGCCATTGCCCGAGGGCACCATCCTCGACGACGTCCTCTTGCCCATGCAGATCGTGCGCCAGGGATTTCGCGTCGTCTTTGACGCTCGCGCCCGCGCCTGGGACTCGCCCGACCTCGGCGAAAGCCGTGAATTTTCCCGCAAGGTTCGCACCCTGGGCGGCAACTATCAGCTCCTGCAACTTGCTCCCTGGCTGTTGAGTTCCGAAAACGCGATTCGATTTGAATTCGCAAGCCACAAGCTCTCGCGATTGGCCGTGCCCTTTGCCTTGCTGGCGCTTCTGATCGCATCCATGTTCTTGCCCCAGCCGCTGTATCGCGCGGCGCTCGGGGCGCAGCTTGCGTTTTACGCGCTCAGCCTGGCCGCGCTTGCGGGCGTCAAGATCGGACCGCTCACGCGCATTGCCGATCCCGCCCGCACTTTCGTCGTCCTCAATTCCGCCGCCCTGGTCGCCTTCATCAACTTTGTCACCGGCAGAAAGGCAGTGTGGGTTCGCTGAATAATGTTCGCTGAATAGAGTGTAGCGCCGGCGTCTTGCCGGCAAATGACCGCTGATCTCTTATGAAAATACTCTGGGTCAAAGCCGATAAGCTCCTCCCCGTGCAGAACGGCGGCAATATCCGCACGTACCACGTCTTGCGCTATCTGTCCGCCCGGCATGAGCTTACGTTTTTCTCCTACTATGGAGGGCTGCCCGACCCGGACTACGAGCGCGAATTGCAGCGGCAGTTGCCCGGCGCGGTGGCCGTCTGCACCGGCAAGCGCGTACTCTCGGGAGCCGAGCGCGCTCTCGACTATCTGGCTCATCTTGGGGCCCAGCCCCCGTATGCGGTCAGCCGCTTCGCTGACGCTAAGGTCCAAAAGAAGCTCCAGGACTGGTTCCGCGAGCAGCGCTTCGATGTCGCCGTCTGCGACTTCCTGGACGCGGCGGTCAACTTTCCCGGACGCCTCAACATCCCCAGCGTGCTCTTCCAGCACAACGTGGAAAGCGAAATTTGGCGCCGCCATGCCGCCACTGCGGGCAACCCGGCAAAAAAAATGATCTACCGCATGGAATTCCGGAAGATGCTCCGCTACGAGCGTGCCGTAGTCCGCAAGTTCCAGCATGTGATTGCCGTCTCCGCAAACGATCGCTCCATCATGATGCAGTGGGTGGATGCCGATCGCGTTACCGTCGTCCCCACTGGAGTCGATCTCGCGCAGTATCGCCCCGATCCCGCCAGCTTGGATCCGGCGATTTCCGATCCGCCGACTTCCGATCCGACGACTTCCGATCCGAATCCGCTCGCTGCCTCCGCGCCCCTCATCACCTTCGTCGGTGCCATGGACTGGGAGCCGAACGTCGACGCCGTCGAATATTTTTGCAGCCAGATCTGGCCCGCGATCAAGGCCGAAGTTCCGCAGGCACGTTTCCGCATCGTTGGCCGCAATCCCGGCCGCCGCGTTCAGAAGTGGGCGTCGAATTCGAATTCAAATGATGACTCGATCGAAGTTACCGGCCGTGTGCCCTCGGTCGTCGAGCATCTGCGCCAGTCCGCCGTAATCGTCGTGCCCTTGCGTATCGGCGGCGGGACGCGGCTGAAGATCTACGAAGCCATGGCAACCGCCAAAGCCGTCGTCTCCACCACCGTCGGCGCCGAAGGACTGGATGTTCATCACGGCCGCGACATTGTGCTGGCCGACGATGCCCGGTCCTTCGCCCAGGCAGTGATCATGCTCTTGCGCGATCCCGAACTCCGCCGCCGTTACGAAAAGGCCGCCGCTGAGACCGCCGCCCGCTATGACTGGCCAGCAGTCGGTGAGCGCTTCAGCGAAGTCTTGCGGTCGGTTGCGGCAAAGAAATCTCCGGCGGCGCGCGCGATCCTAGCGCGCTTAGCGGAAAAGAAAGCTTAAAAGAAACAGAGGAATTTGTGGCCATCGGCGATACCGGCAACGGCAATGACAATAGAGTAGCAGCGGAAGTCCGTGGAAGGCGCATGTCCTTCCGGGCCGCGGACCCGACCAAGAACGCGTTCTTCTGGCTCAGCGGTTTCTTCGTGGTCTATTGCGCCCGTCCGGAAGACTGGATTCCCGGTCTCAAATTTTTCCCGCTCGCCAAGATCACCGCCATCCTGGCCATGTGGGGTCTGTTCACCGCCCTGGGCAGAACCAAACGCACCATGAAGGATTTGCCCAAGGANGCGAAACTCCTCCTGATCATGATCGGCCTTCTCTACCTNGGAGCATTTCTGTCTCCCGTGTGGCGGGGCGGCGCNTTGATTCGCACCATGGATTTTTCCAAAATCTACATCGCATGGGTGCTGGTTTTCCTGCTCATTACCACCTTCGACCGCTTGCGGCGAATCATCTTTATCCAGGCCTTTTCGGTGGTCGTCGCCTGTGCCGTCGCCCTCGTCAAGGGCCACGACGTGCCCCGCCTTAATAGTGTGTTGGGTGGCATCTATTCGAACCCGAACGATCTCGCATTCGCCATCGTCTTATCGCTGCCGTTTGCGCTGGCCTTCATGGTCACCGCCAGGAATGCCGTCATCAAAGTCGCTTGGCTTTTTGGAATGCTGGTGATGTTGGTCGCCATTTTTATGACCGCATCCCGGGCCGGTTTCATCGATCTCGTCATCTCCGGCAGTGTCACCCTCTACTTCTTCGCCATCAAGGGAAAACGCCCTTACCTGATTGTGGCCACGTTCCTCGTCGGCGCCGTGGTGATGGGCGCTTTCGGNGGAAAACTCTACGATCGCTTTACCGCCTTNTCGGGCAACAGCACCACCGATGAATCCGCCTACGGCTCCTACCAGGATCGCAAGTACCTCATGGTGCGCGCCGTCGAGGCCATCGAAACCTATCCCATCTTTGGCATCGGCGTTCGCAACTTCCCCACTTGGTCGCTCATCTGGCACGACGTGCACATGACCTACCTCCAGGTCGCCGCCGAAGGCGGCATCGCCGTGCTGATTATCTACCTCATGTTTTTCTGGCGCGCTTTTAAGAATCTGAAAGTCCTGCGGCAAACCAAGAATCTCGATCCCGACATAGTTTTGTTCGTCGGAGCATTGCAAAGTTCGCTAGTCGGCTTCGTGGTGGGCGCACTGTTCGCGCCCGAAGCCTACCAGTTCTTCCCTTATTTTGCCGTGGCCTTTACAGCAACGTTGTTGCGGACGATTCAAGAGCGAGAACAAGAACCCGGCACGGCGCTCCCGCCGCCGAAAAAGCCGCGTCACTTCCTGGAGGTTTATGCCGACCGCGGAACCACCGGTGCAGTCTCCCCTGTCCGCTGACTTGCAGGCAATTTTGCGTTGCCCAAGTTGCGGCTCGAAACTTGAAAGCGACCGGGCCGCGGGCTTCCTCTGTTCCGCTTGCAAGCGCGTCTATCCCAACGCGCACGGCATTGCGCGCTTTGTTGACGCCCAACACTACGCCGCCAGTTTCGGTTTTCAGTGGCAGCTTTATCAGAAGACGCAGCTCGACAGTGATAAAGGCGAGGTTCGCGAATCCGAGCGGAACTTCCTGATGAAGACCGCGCTCCGCCCCGAAGATCTCAAAGGCAAACTGGTCCTCGACGTCGGTTGCGGCATGGGACGCTTCGCCGAAGTTGCCACCCGCTGGGGAGCCCGCGTGGTCGGCATCGATCTCAGCGCCGCCGCTGAAGTTGCCGCCAGGAATCTTGACGGCCGCGACTTCGTCGCTTTTCAGGCCGATGTCTTCGCCATGCCTTTCGCTCCCGAAAGCTTCGACGTCATCTATAGCATCGGCGTGCTCCACCACACGCCAGATTGCGAAGCCGCCGTCAAAGCGCTGGATAAATTTCTGAAGCCCGGTGGTCTGCTCGTCGTCTGGCTCTACAGCGGATACAACAAGTGGTACCGCTTCAGCGATGTCTGGCGCCGCTATACTCACAAGATGAAGCCCGAGACCCTGCACCGCATTCTGAAAGTTGCGGTCCCGTTCTTCTACAACTTGCAACAGGGCTTGAAGCGCGTGCCCCTGGTAGGCCGTCCCGCCGCGGGTATTGTTCATCATTTATTTCCGGTGAACCGCCAGAAAGATCCGGAAGCCCGCATGCTCGACACCTTCGACTGGTATTCTCCGAAGTATCAGTCCAAGCACACCTACGAGCAGGTGTTCAAATGGTATGCAGCGATGGGCATGGAAGACATGCGCGTGGGCGAGATCTCCATAGCCGTCCGTGGCCGCAAACCGGCGAGAGGAAACTAGCCGGCTGGTTTCGTATCAGGGATCGCTGTAGCGATACCAGGTTCGTATCAGGGTATCGCTTTAGCGATACCGCAAGTCCCTCGAAATCAGACGCCCCGTTAGGGGCGGCTCATCGAGGTAAGCGAAGTCCAGAACATGGGTCTCGAAAACCAACTCGCCTATGCAAGAAAAATCCTGCCGTCGGCAACCTGGCGCGCGCTCAACTCGCCTGTCCGCGGCTCCGTGCACCTGATCTTTGCCATGGCCGATCATTTCGAACCCGCCATTGATCCCGAAGACGGCCAGAAGCGCGTCGCTCGTTCCGAGCAAGAGCGCCGCCTGGAATGGTGGGCGCGCGAATATCCCAAAGTCGTCGAGGGCTGGCGAGACCACGATGGCCGCCCACTCGTCCACACCTACTTCTATCCCGCCGAGCAGTACGACGAGGGCTTGCTCGAGATGCTCGCCGAGCACTGCCATGCCGGCTGGGGAGAGGTTGAGGTCCAGCTGCACCACGGAACTTCGCATCCCGATACCGCCGAAAACACTCGCCGGCTGCTCACGGAATACCGCGATCGGCTGGCCTTCCGCCATCGCTGCCTGGCGGTTGAAGAAGGGTCCACTCGTCCCGGCTACGCTTTTGTGCATGGAAATTTCGCGCTTGCCAACTCCGCCGCCGGACGCTTCTGCGGCGTCGATTCGGAAATGCAGATTCTCGCCGAGACCGGCTGTTATGCCGACTTCACCATGCCGAGCGGCATCGGGCATCCGGCGCAGATCGCAAAAACCAATTCCCTTTACGAATGCGCTCTTCCGCTCGATCAGCCAGCGCCGCACCGCCAGGGCCACGACCTGGTTGCCGGACGCCCGCCAAGAACTTTTCCTCTCATCGTTCAAGGTCCGCTCCTAGCCGACCTCCGCCGTACCTTAAGTTCCGCCCGGCCCGTTCTCGAAAACGGCGCCATCACCGGAGCCAATCCCCCGACCATGCACCGCCTGTCCCTCTGGAAGCAGGCGCAAGTCCGCGTGCTCGGACGTCCCGACTGGCTGTTCATCAAAGTGTTTTGCCACAGCATGAACCCGACCCAGAAAGACGCCGTCATCGGCGACAGCTTGCGCAACTTTCTTGCCGCCCTCGTCGTCGGCGCAGCCGGCAGGCAGGAAACGCTGCACTTCGTCACCGCGCGCGAGATGGCCAACATCCTGCTCGCCGCCTGCGACGGCCGCGAAGGCAATCCCGGCGACTATCGCGATTATCGCTTCAAACGCCTCGCTAGCGTGCCCCTATCGGCGGAGAAATCCATTTCTGTCCCCGTGAGCTTGAAAGGATAGAAACAACAGAGGATCGAAAAAAAGATCATGTGTGGAATCGCTGGAGTGGTGAGCGCAACTCGCGAGAGCAACATCACCGAAGCTCTCGTGCACCATATGTGCGAACAGATCGTGTACCGCGGCCCCGACGATGAGGGACTTTACGTCGCCGACGGCGCTGGTCTCGGCATGCGCCGCCTCTCGATCATCGATCTCTCCGGAGGCCATCAGCCCGTTTTCAACGAAGACCGCAGCGCATGGATCGTTTTCAACGGCGAGATTTACAATTTTCCCGAACTCCGCCCCCAGCTCGAAAGCCGCGGCCATCGCTTCTACACCAACACCGACACCGAAGTCATTATTCATTCCTACGAAGAAATGGGCGCCGACTGCGTCAAGAAACTGCGTGGCATGTTCGCCCTTGCCATCTACGACAAGACCAAACGCAAATTGACCCTAGCCCGCGACCGCCTGGGCAAGAAGCCGCTTCACTACGCGTTCCACAAAGGAAATCTCTACTTCGCCTCCGAAATCAAATCGATCCTAGCCGTAGCTCCCGAACTCGCCGCAGTCAACTCCCAGGGCCTGCTCGAATACCTTTATTACGGATATGTCCCCGATCCCATCACCGCCTTCACCGGAATTCATAAGCTCCCTCCCGGACATCTGCTCGAGTTTCAGGACGGCGAGATCCGAATCCGTCAGTACTGGGACCTTCCCGAATACAACACGCATGCGCCGAAGAACGAAGAAGAGTGTCTCGAAGAATTAGAGCAGCGTCTCTTCGAAGCCACCAAAATCCGCTTGATCTCCGACGTGCCTCTCGGTGCCTTTCTCAGCGGAGGCACCGATTCCTCCACCATCGTCGCCTTGATGGCGCGCGCCAGTTCCGGCCCGGTCAAGACTTTCTCCATCGGTTTCAAGAAAGACGATTTCAACGAAGCGAATTACGCTCGCATCGTCGCCAAAAAATTCGGCACCGATCATCACGAGATGATCCTGGAGCCCGACGTCGTCCAAACGGTCGAGCATCTCACCACTTCGCTCGAGGAGCCTTTCGGCGACTCCTCCATGCTGCCCACCTACTACGTGTCGCAGATGGCGCGCCAGCACGTGACGGTTGCGCTCTCTGGCGACGGCGGCGACGAAATCTTCGCCGGATACGATCGCTACCGCATTCACGCCGATCGCCAGATCTTCGAGCGCATCCCCGGATGGGCGCGCAGCTTTTATCGCAACCAGATTTTTCCGCGCCTGCCCAACCGCCTGCAAGGCCGCAAACTCAGTTACAACATTTCGCTCCCCTGGCAGGAGCGCTACGTCGACGGCCTTTCTTTTCTGCCCGCGTTCGAGCGCGATACTCCGCTCCTCTCGCACGATTTTCGCCAAGTCCTGGACCGTAGCAACGATCCCGGCAATGTTCTCCGCCGTTACTTTGCTCAGGCGCCCGCTAAAGATCCCGTCGACCAGCTCCTCTACGTCGACACCAAAACCTATATGGTCGGCGACATCCTCGCCAAGGTTGACCGCATGAGCATGTTGAATTCGCTCGAGGTCCGCGTCCCCATCCTCGATCATGTTTTCGTCGAGTGGGTCACCGGCCTGCCGCACCAGTGGAAACTGCGCGGCAATCGGCAAAAATACATCCTCCGAAAGCTGGCGGAACGAGTCGGCGTGCCCCGCGAAGTGCTCTATCGCCAGAAGCAGGGATTCTCCCTCCCGCTCGTCCACTGGATGCGCAACGAACTCAAAGACATGCTCATGATCCTGGTCGAGCCCCGCACGCTCGAGCGCGGCTACTTCCAGGCCAGCGGCGTGCGCAAGTTGATGGACGATCACGTGCTCCGTGGCAAGACCATGACTGGCCGCCTATGGCGTCTGCTGATGTTCGAGCTCTGGCATCGCAACTTCCTCGAAAAATACATCAAGCCCGCCGGGTTGTTCTCTCTTCCCGTGGTTGCCGACTCCCGGAGAAAAGTGCCGAGCGCTCCCGTGTTAGCATCTGCCCCGGTGGGAGAATGACCCGGTGGGAGCCCCGAACGCTGCCAGCATAAACACAAGCCGTCCCGGCGATCCGCCGATCAGCCTGTTTCTGATGATCAACACCTTCGAGACAGGCGGCTCGGAGCGCCAGTTCACCCTGCTCGCGCAAAATATCGGCGCGCCGGCATTCCAACTTCATTTGGGATGCGTGAGCCACCGCGGTCCTCTGGCCGCGTATTTCGGAGACGTTCCGCAGTTTCCCCTCGGCGGCAGCCTCTTCGGATGGAAGTCGCTGCGCACTCGCCTCAACCTGAGCCGCCATCTGCGCCATCATCGGGTGCAAGTCGCCCACGCCTTCGATTTCTACGCCAATCTCACGCTGATCCCCGCCGCCCGTTTCGCCCGCGTGCCCGTCGTCATCGGCAGCCATCGCCAACTCGGAGACCTGATGACCCCCGTGCAGTTCCGCGCTCAGCAAGCCGCTTTTCGCTGGTGTGACGCCGTGGTCTGCAATTCGCAAGCCGCCGCCGATCGCCTCATCGCCACCGGCCTTGCGCAAGATAAAATCGCAGTCATCGGAAACGCCCTGCCGGCTGAGGTTTTCACGGCAGCGCCCGCAGCTCTGCCGAAGCGTCCCGGCGTACTCCGCGTCGGCATGGTCGCGCGCATGAATCATCGTTACAAAAATCACTCGGGATTTCTGCGCATTGCCGCCCAGGTCCATCGGGACATAGCCCATCAGCGCATGCCCGATGCTGAATTTGTTCTCGTCGGCGATGGTCCGCTGCGTCGCGAACTAGAGAAAGAAGCGTCAAGCCTCGGCCTCGGCGCCTCCGCCATCTTTCTCGGTGATCGCCAGGATATGCCCGCCGTTCTCGCTTCACTCGATGTCGCCGTCCTCACCTCCGATTCCGAAAGCTTATCCAACGTCATTCTCGAAGCCATGGCCGCTGGTTTGCCCGTGGTCGCCTTTAGTGTCGGCGGCAACTCCGAGTTAGTTAACGGCCAGCGCGGAGCGCTCGTTGGCGCGGGAAATGAAAACGCTTTCGCCAATGCGATCCACCGCCTTCTCTCCGATGCCCATCTGCGCGAGCATCAAGGCAACAATGCCCGCCGCTTCGCGGAACAAAACTTCAGTCTTGATCGTGTGCGCCGCCGCTACGAAGATCTCTACTCGACTCTTCTCGAAAAGAAAGGCCGGCGAAAGCCCACCGCATGAGCCCGCCGCCCAATCCGCAGACGACCCAGCTGAAGGTCTCCATCATCGCGCCCAGCCCGCGTTATGTTGGCGGACAATCCGTCCAGGCCGAATTGCTCCTGCGCCTCTGGCAGCACGATCCCACCGTCGCCGTCAACTTCCTCGCCGTCGATCCGCCGTTGCCCCGCGCCTTCGCCTGGGCGGAACGCATTCCCGGCTTGCGCACCATTCTGCGCGAGCCCATCTACTTCTGGCACCTCTGGCGCGGCCTCAAAGGCGTCGCCGTTGCCCACATTTTTTCGGCGTCCTACTGGTCGTTCCTGCTCGCGCCCACGCCCGCCTGGTTCTTCGCAAAACTGCGCGGCTGCAAGAGCCTGATCAACTACCGCAGTGGCGAAGCCCGCGACCACCTCCAGCGCTTCCGCTCGGCCGCGTTCGTTCTCTCTCGCGTCGATAGGATTGTCGTTCCCTCCGGCTACCTCGTCGCTGTCTTCCGCGAATTCGGATTGCCCGCATCGGTCGTGCCCAACATTGTCGATCTCGCGCAGTTCCGCTATCGTGAGCGCTCTCCGCTGCGCCCGCACCTGGTCTGCACCCGCGGCTTCTCCACTTACTACAGCGTGGATGTCGTTGTCCGGTCATTCGCCGAAGTAAAAAAAGAATTCCCCGAAGCGCAGCTCGATCTGGTAGGCGGCGGCCCGCTCGAATCCGATATCCGCAAGCTGGTTGCGGACCTGAGTCTCACCGGAGTCAACTTCACAGGCGTCGCATCGCACCAGGAAATCGGCAAGTATTACGAGCAGGCTGACATCTTCATCAATGCCTCGTGGCTCGACAATATGCCGGTGTCGATCATCGAAGCCTTTGCGTCGGGAACTCCCGTGGTCACCACCTCGCCGGAGTGCATGCCCTATCTAGTCGAGCACGAGCGCACCGGATTGCTCTCCCGCGTGGGCGACGAACAAGCCCTCGCCGCAAATGTCATCCGTCTGTTGCGAGACCCCGAACTCGCCGCTCGCCTCGCGCAGAACGCCCACCATGAAGCGCGAAACTACACCTGGGAGGCAGTCCGCGAGCAATGGATAAATGTCTATAGGCGATGAGTCCAGAGCTGATCCGACATTGAATAGTGCGAAGTAAGTGTGGGGGCGGGGCTTTGCCCCGTCCAAGCCGAGCGCAGCTCGGCAGCTCCCTGCGAGCCATATCGTTCCCCTTGACTTCTTGTGTTATTATTTTCCCCGTACCTCGCGGGACCCGCGCGCCGATCTTAATAGCGGCGCCACCGACAATGAGGGCCCCTACCTACGTCCTTCCTCGCAAGGGTCGTGGATGGAGGAGATGCGAGCACACCGGAAGTGTGCGCCATCGTCCTTCATGACACACACCGTCCAGAATCAATTCACGATCCAATTTACGAAAAGAGGAGAAGCCATGCAGATCAAGAAGCTCACACCCAATCTAGTAGTCCGCAATGTCGAAGCCAGCCTGAAGTTCTATCGCGAAGTCCTCGGCCTCGAAAAAGCGATTAACGTGCCCGAGCAGTCGCCGTACGTCTTCGCGTCGGTCTCGAACGGGACGGTCGAAATCTTCTTCAACGACCAGAAGACCGTAGCCGCCGAATATCCCAACCTAGCAACAAAGATCGGCGCCAGCCTGACTCTCTACATGGAGGTGGACAGCCTTCAATCCGTCCTCGATCAAGTCCAGAAAGCGGGAGCGAAAATCTCCATGCCCGTAACCGATCAGTTCTACGGCATGAGAGAATTCGGCTTCGAAGATGGCGACGGCTACACCATCACCATCGCGCAGAAGACGGGGTAGCGATCAACGGGGCGCGGACAGGAGTGTGTCCGCGCCACCGAAAGCCGGCGGTCCAGGCCGATAACAGGCCTGGATCGTTCCGGGCGGAAGGTCTTCGTCGCTGAGAGCAATGTCTTCGTCTTCGCCGGTTTTGGTTGAGGCGTTGACTGGACGATCGTTCCATTCCTGGTGCGCTCTTGCTGGGCTTTTGTCCGAAATCTCGCGGGCGGTTTCGTCTTCTGTAATGGCAGCCATGGGAGTTTCCGATTCCATTTCGAGATGGGTGACAACCTGCTCTGGTTGCGGCTTTTCGAGTTCGATACGCTTGAGGTTTGAAGAGGCGATCTGGAGCGCGTAAAGCAGGAGGCTGGCGGTTTTCCGTTCGATTCTCTTTTGCAAGACCATCTGCACGACCTGGCGAATGACGGTCTGAATGGAGTGCGCATCTTCAAAAAGGGGCAAGGCGATTTCGCCGGTTGCGTAAGGCCCTTCGGAGTAGCATTCGACCTTCAGGGGACGATCCTGTTGATGGTAGAAACAGAAATTCTTGCTGCGGAGAGCGGGCGAACCGCATTGGGTTCCGTTGACCTTGATGTGTCGGCAACGAGGTGCTGCAAGGGATGACATAGTTACTCCTATTTATTGGCTGCGTTTATTGGCTGCGATCTGCTCGGCTGGCCAAGGTTAGTAAGGGGTACCCCCCTGTGGTCCGGTATATTAGAATCATCGACTTAGCGTCCGCTGTGCGGCAAAGTCTTGAAAGGAAGATAGTTATAGGTAAAGTCTTGATTCGCCACGGGTTGATGGAATCGGGTCCTTGATCTGCCGGATAGGTCACGGCTGGCGCGGGGTTATTAGTGGATAGGCCGCGCGTATCTTCTGTGTTTTGCTTTTATTTCTATTATAAGGTGGGTTGTCAAGTGTTATTAGTGAAGAAAGTCAAGGGCCCGCCCAAGCGGAGCTTGGACGGGGCACCCTCCAGAGTGGACTGGACGCGATAGGCAGGGCCACCCGCCCCACAAAAGTCAATCACCCAATATCTTCGCCAATCTTCCATCTGTTGATAACGGTGGCGATGTTGCTAGGGACACCTCTGGTAGCAGTAAAAGAAACGTCCGGAGGCCATCGAACCGGGCCAACAATAGGCCAAATGTCAGCCAAGCTCGAACTCCAGTCGCCCATCTTGCAGCCAATACTTACGTTCTGGTTGGCGAATTGCCCAAAAACGTGAAGGGTAAGAACCTGGACAACAAGGTGTCCAACGACAAATGTTGTAATGCAACTATGACTAGCTTTAGGGACTTTCTCTATCTCTCCCCAAGCGTCCGTTCCCCCGGCATGAAAGGCTTTAACGGAGAATCTACCGAGCCACACAAGCGTTCTAGCCGGAATGCTTGAGGTGTTTTTGAGCGCTTCCCTTTCGGTTTGGGTATAGAAGAGAGGGCGCACTGAATTGCAGGACTCCAATACCATAGTTTTCAAAACTGCCCAACGGGTTAATTTATCTTGGTCGCGTTTCGTAAGGCCACAGGGGTCATCGTTTATCATCGCCCGAATTGCGAATTTGTTGGCCTCTTCTAACGCGCTCATCCATCCGTTGTTGCATTTCCTGCATACACATTCGATCTTGACTTCCGGATTGTCTACCCAAACGGATTCTGCCTTGCCGATTGTGATCCGCACGGCAGTTGCCAATTTCAAATCGTCAAGAATCCAATCGGACCAAATGTGCTCTGCGCTGTCAACGGGATTGGGGCAAAATAGGCACTGTCGAGGCATCGAAACATTATCGTACCTACCCATAAAGTCAATCAGGTATATTAATGCCGTTATTTGGGAAAAAAGTCGAAGGTCCGCCCAAGCCGAGCTTGGACGGGGGCACCCTCTAGAGTAGACTAGGCGCGATAGGCAGGGCCGCCCGCCAGATGATGAGGCCTGCTCCGAGTGCCAAGCCGGCAACTAACCCGCCGATAGCGAACAGCAGGCGATAGGGGAGTGTCCCTGTTAATTTCACTTGCCGCGCTTCCTTGAGGCGCAGCCACATCCGCTCGCCCGGCCGTCCTTGCCGAACAGCATCGCAACAATTCTCATTCTCACAAAAGAGGACGCAGTTTACTCCGTTGGCGGTCTTGGCGCTCCTGTACAGGATGCCGTCGACGCCGCGACCGCTTTCGTCCCGGAAGATGTGCCGGAAATATTCGGTGACGACTTGCGTAGGCACGTACTCGATGTGTTCTCTGCCATCCCGCGCGATTGGCTTTTCTAAGTCACGCGCGAAACGTTTCAGGAAGGTAATTCGGATCCGTTGTTCAAAGGCGTCGGCGAGGAAAACACTCGGCGTCGGTGGGAGGCTCGTGAGGTCTAGCAGTCTTAACTCCCGCACCGTCTCAAAAAAGCCTACTGAAAAGTGGCCTGGCCCTTCGGCGACTTCCGCGATGGCTGTGTTCAAGTCCTGCGCACCGTAGAACATCGGAACTCCGGAGGGACTCATTCGGTTGGAGGACACGGCCTTTTCGCCTGGAGCGGTACCGAGTTCCGCTGCGGTCGTGAACGGCTCCGACGGGTCGCAGCTTCGAGCACGGGCAAGTGTTTGGCCGGGGGGAATTGTTTTCACCAAGCCAAGTTCCTGCACTAGGTCGCCGATCTCGCTTAGTATCTCCGTTGCAGTTGGGGTTTCTCTGATGTTGGAGAAGTCTGGTTCGCCCTCGGGTTCGGCAAGCGGTGCAGGTGGAGGGCTGAAGAAGAAATAGCGTCGGTTATGCTTTACCTCATCGCAGAACTCCTCCCAGCCGATCAGCAGCCTTTCTTGGTCGCTCAGGCTGAAATAGTTTTTGCGGCACCAGAGGCGCTCCCGAAAGGCTTCAGCGATGTCGCTTTGTAGTTTCACATTTTCGGTTGGGAATCCGATGACGTCACTGAAGAACTCCCATGTGTCGTACGTATCGCCCTGGTAGCCGCCTTCTGCCGATTCATAAGGCAACTCGTTGACTGCGTCGCTCCACTCGATAGAAAGCCCATCCGCCATGAGGCCGAGCACGCTATCCAAAAGGGCAGCGATAGGTTGGTTTGACGATCGCCCGCAGTAGTTACATTTGTTCGCCACCAGCTGCCCAGTCACGAACTCTTTGATGGTTTCATCGGTGAAACACTCGGCACAAACATGTGTGCGTGTAAACCACCAACCCTGCTCCTCCTGTTGAATTAGGAGATCCTTCATTCTTCCCATATATCTACTCTCGCTTTTCCAGCCTTCACCACTGGAACCCATGTCTAGAAGAAAAGCCCCGCCTTGCGGCGGGGCTTGGGTTCTTGCTAACGACTAACGACCGAGGGACTAGCGACTGCCTTAGTACATGTCGCCCATGCCGCCACCGTGGCCGCCGGGCATCGGAGCATTCTTCTTTTCTTCTGGGATCTCCGCTACCAGCGCTTCGGTTGTCAACATCAGCGCCGCGATCGAGCCCGCGTTGGTTAGTGCTGTGCGCACTACCTTGGTCGGATCGAGCACGCCCGCCTTCACCAGGTCTTCATACTCGCTGGTCAGAGCGTTGAAGCCATAGTTGTTGTCCTTGGAATCGTTGATCTTCCCCAGGACGATCGCGCCTTCTTCGCCGGCGTTCTCGGCGATCTGGCGCAACGGCTCCACTAGAGCGCGCTTCACGATGTTCACACCGATCTGCTCGTCACCTTCCAGCTTCAGCCTGTCGAGCGCTGCAACGCAACGCGCCAGGGCCACGCCGCCGCCGGGGACAATGCCTTCCTCGACCGCTGCACGGGTTGCGTGCATGGCGTCTTCCACACGCGCCTTCTTCTCTTTCATTTCGGTTTCGGTCGCGGCGCCAACCTTGATCACCGCTACGCCGCCGACCAGCTTCGCCAACCGCTCCTGCAATTTCTCGCGGTCGTAGTCGCTGGTGGTCTTATCGATCTGCCCGCGAATCTCTTTCACGCGGCCCTGCACGTCACCCGGCTTGCCTTTGCCTTCGACGATGGTGGTGTTGTCCTTGTCGATGGTGATTTTCTTGGCTTGTCCGAGATCGGCCACCTGCACGTTCTCCAGCTTGATCCCCAGATCTTCCGTGATGGCCTTGCCGCCGGTCAAAATCGCGATGTCCTGCAGCATAGCCTTGCGGCGGTCGCCGAAGCCCGGAGCCTTAACGGCCGAGACTTGCAGCGTGCCACGAAGTTTGTTCACGACCAGAGTCGCCAGCGCTTCGCCTTCCACGTCCTCCGCGATGATCAGGAGCGGCTTGCCGCCCTTGGCGATCTGCTCCAGCAGCGGCAGCAGGTCTTTCATCGAGTTGATCTTCTTTTCGTGGATCAGGATGTAAGCGTTCTCCTGCACCGACTCCATGCGCTCCGGGTCAGTGACGAAGTACGGAGAAAGATAGCCGCGATCGAACTGCATGCCTTCGACCACATCGAGTTGCGTCTCCAGCGTCTTCGACTCTTCTACGGTGATGACGCCATCCTTACCGACCTTCTTCATGGCTTCGGCAATGATCTTGCCGATGGTCTCGTCGTTGTTCGCCGAGATCGTTCCCACCTGCGCAATCATCTCGCCGGTGACGGGCTTGCTCAGTTTGTCGAGCTCGCCTTTTTCGTGGTTGCCTTCCTTGTCGAGCTTGCCGGTGATGAGGATGACGGCTTTCTCGATGCCGCGCTTCATCGCCATGGGATTGGCGCCAGCGGCTACGGTCTTCACGCCTTCGCGATAAATTGCCTGGGCGAGAACCGTGGCGGTGGTGGTGCCGTCGCCGGCGACGTCGCTCGTCTTGCTGGCGACTTCGCGGACCATCTGAGCGCCCATGTTCTCGAGGTTGTCTTGCAATTCGATTTCTTTGGCTACGGTTACGCCGTCTTTGGTGATGGTCGGCGCACCGAATTTCTTTTCAATGACAACGTTGCGGCCCTTGGGGCCAAGAGTAACCTTCACTGCGTCAGCCAGCAGGTTGACGCCGCGGAGAATGGCCTGTCGCGACTCTTCTCCGTGAACAATTTGCTTTGCCATATCTGTTTGCTCCTAATTAGATTTGTGCAGGCGCGTGGCCTGCGGATTTGGTTTGGCTGCGAGCTACGAGCTTCGTGCTTCGAGCCAGCAATTCACGAACAGCTACTTCCGCGCTCCGGCCGTTTCCTTCTTGGCTGCGCCCGTGAGCACTCCCAGCACTTCTTCCTCGCGCATGATGATGAAGTCCTCACCATCGATTTTGATCTCGGTGCCGGAATACTTGCCGAACAGAATGCGGTCGCCTTCTTTCACATCGAGCGGCCGAACCTTGCCTTCTTCGCTGATCTTGCCTTTGCCGGCGGAGATGACTTCTCCCTCCATCGGTTTATCTTTCGCGGAGTCGGGAATAATGATCCCGCCGCGGGTGGTATCGGCTTCTTCTACCCGACGGACCAGGATGCGGTCATGCAGCGGGGTGAATTTAGTTGCCATAGTTGCGTACTCCTTTCAAGAGTGGTTTTTGGAATGGGTTGAATTCGAATTTTCGCAATTTGACCCGAGAACCGGGAGTGTTAGCACTTGAACGCCACGAGTGCTAATTATAGGAATGTGAGTGGGTGGTTGTCAATGGTTCCTTGTGAAGACAAGCAAGCCATTTAGAATCAATGCATTAGAGTCTTACTCAAAGCGCCTCTCATCCTGAGCGGAGTTGGAACTTCACGAAAGTGGGGCTGTTGCGGAGTCCAACGGCCCCGCCCCAACCCCGGGTTGTGGAAGCCCTGGCCCTTCGCAGCCAGACGGGCCGCTATCGTGGCTCCGCGGGCGGGTTCGGCTCAACTGAAAACGCGCTGCAAAGAATGTGATAAAAGGCGTCTTGAAGTAACGACCTTAGCTCCCTACCGATGTCCTTCACGGAGAGGCCAAAGATTGAATGAAAGACGCCATAGGCCACCGCTAGCCAAGCAGCAGCAGTCAGCACGATGGAGGCCCAGCGGTAGCCAGGCAGGAGCCTCTTGACATATGCCTCCGAGATGAAGGAGCCGCCGATCAAAATCAGCGCAACGACGGCTACGGCCAACAGTGTGAGAAGCCCGCTAGCCCGCTCGGAGATCCAATAGAGACGTTTACTAGCGCGTGAGTGTTTAGCAACAGCTTCCTCTAGTTGCGCCTTTGTAGCAAGAACGAGTGCTCGCTCTTGCTGGATTCTAACATCGGCTTCTCTTGCAATTCGCTCAGCTTCAGCCTCATGTTCGGCGCGTTGCCGGTGTATCAATTCATCTTTTTCAGCGACAATTTCCGATTGGACTCGTTCCAATATTTGACTTACGGTTCGCTCAGAAAATGCCTCTTCGGATCCGAGCGTCAGGTTCATGAGCTCATCACGTGCACGCAACGAAAACCTGAGCAACTCATGGTCTCGCGGGCTTATATCGCCGATTTTCCTGAGCTTCTCAATTTCATTCAAATACGATGACCAAAGGGCATCGGGGGGATTCATGGCCGCATAGCATGTCGCGATGATTTCGAGCCGCGGTAGATCCGGGGCGCCCAAAGGTGCCTTTAGCCAAGCCATATTAGCGAGGCTAAAACTCGTGATCACTGCCGACACCTCTCGGCTTGCCTTGTTGTCCTTACCATATTCATATGCGGCGCGAGCCAATGCGGAGTTCGACGTGACCAGGACGGCACCCGCGTCCTCAAGACGGTGGGGCTCCTTGCCCCTCCGCAGGCCATATATGCTCCGAATTGAATTCACGTCGTAGTCGAGTGCTCGAGGATTGCTGTAGAGTATTTCGTCCTCCAAGGCTTGGTGGAGAATTCTTTCATCAATCTGCAGACTAGGAATATAGGGCGGTGTAGTGCGTTTGCTGATGTCGAGTTTCTTGTAGAGGTCTGGCAGGCGCGCCTTGGTAAGAGCGATGTCGCTGGATGTTTTCCCAGCGCGACGCATCTCCGTCATGACGAGGCCTCCCTTCGCATGGGGGTCGTCGAGATGGCGCTCACACCCCTCAATGACGCCGTGCACTTCTTCCGCGGTGTGTTCGAATACAGCTATCGTGCCCCTAAGGTTTCTGAGCAATTCAATTAATTCGGTAACAGCGGCCTCAAGAGGCGCCCCCTCCAGACCAAACAATTGCAGTATGAGGGGGGTATCAAGGTAGAACGTAACTCCATTGAATTTGCGCGGGATCGACTCCAAATCAGAACAAATCAAGGCATTGGCAAGTAACTGTCCTTTAACGAGCACTATGAGGTTTTCGAAGATCGCCGGCAGTTTTTCTTTGAGAAAAACCGCAAATGTGTTCGCGATGAACAAGTTCTGCTGACCCGAGGAAGGTTTGATCTCTGGGAGCGCGGTTCTTTGTGCGTAAGATTTCAGGCAGTCAACCGAAAAATGCGTCAGGTATGCAGCTATGGCCGTGTTCGCCTCTTCTTCAGACCAGTTCACGGAATGGACGGACGCCGCGAATTCTAGAAGGGCAGCGAGCAATGTCTGAGTGCGAGCCTTTGCATCGGAACGAAGTGTGTCCACGCCACTCGAGGGCATACTCTTTACGGCCTTGTAGATTGAGCGTTCCTTGATGAGGTACTTACGCCGGGCTAGGCGACGGAGTACCAGCTCCGTTGGATAAATCGGGATCCGAAGTTTGAACTCTTCCTTTAGAAGACGCTGGACATCATTGCTTGTTACCGGGTCGGGTTTGTATTTCTCGAGAACGTAGAAAACAAAAGGCACCAAATAGTCGAGGTAATCTCGCCCTTGCACATCCGAGTCGACCTTGAGCATGGCGAGACTGACTAAGGCAGAAGTGTCGTTCATGAATTTTGTCCGCGAGCCGGTGGCCAAAACCTCCCACTCGAGAGTATAGCGCACGCTCCACGAACCCGGTTTCGCTGACGGCTGAGAGCTGAGAGCCGATAGCTATCTTCCCCACTGCCAACTTGCCCAACTACCGGCGGACTTGCCAGCCTTCCGTCAAGCCTTGGCAGCCGCGGACGGGATCAATGCTGCAAACAGTGAGTTTCAGACCCAAAATGGAACGGCAGTCGCCATGCAATCACTATGGCTATCATCTTCCGCACGGGCGGTCCGGCCAGCCACTGGATTCAGATAGTGATGCGTGTCAATGGCCGCTCGCCACCCGACGCACGCGAGTTTCTGCGGGGAGATGGAGGAGCGCCCATGAGCATGTCCGGCTTGCGCTGCGTTGAAAGCTGTCTTAATTGCCATCTGCGTTCCGGCAATTTCTTCTGCGACCTCTCGCAGGAGTCGATCGAGGCGTTCGACAAAATAAAACACGCCGCGGTTTTTCCTGAACACGCGGTGGTTCTGGTCGAGGGACAAAGTCCCTGGGGAATTTTCATCCTCTGTCAGGGACGGGTTAAGCTTTCCACCACCTCGCGCGAAGGCAAAACTTTAATTGTGCGGATCGCGGAAGCCGGTGAAGTTCTGGGCTTGCACGCGGTGGTTACCGGCGGGCGCTACGAATTGACGGTCGAAACCATGCAGCCCTGCCAACTGAACTTCGTGGGGCGCGAAGACATGCTTCACTTCCTCCACACCCATGCTGACGCTTCTCTGCATGCCATTCAGCATCTTGCCCGAGACTGTTCCGACTCCTATGGCGTGGTGCGCACGATCGGATTGTCACACTCGGTATCGGAGAGGTTCGCCAGATTCCTGCTCGAAACCGCCGCCGATGGCGAGGTCAACAACGGAAAGGTGCGCGTCCGGCTGGCCATGACCCATGAAGAAATCTCGCAACTCATCGGCACCAGCCGCGAAACCATCACCCGGTTGCTGTCGGAATTCAGGAAAAATGCGATGGCGGAACTGAAGGGCTCGACCTTGATTATCCATAATCGCCCCGCCCTGAAGAACCTGGTGAGGGCTTAGGGAGTGTGCGTGAGAACCGGGTCGTCCCTCCGGGACTTAGGTCATTCTTCCCACTTTTCCCAGCGCTAAAGCGCTGGGCTAAGTTAGTTCGCCCCTCCGGGGCTTGTATTCTCGAGGCTCTTCGTTCCACCGGATTGCCAAAACGCCAGTTCTCACGCACACACTTAAGGCTCTGGGACAGCGCGCAGCACGCGCGTGTAGGGATCGGAGCCCTCGCGAGCCTGCCCAGCTAAGAGACGCAACTGACTTCTGCAAAACTGTTAGGATGCTTCCCCAGAGTGCCTAACCTAATCAGTGTTGCTGTCTTCAAGCCGGTACGCGAACGCCTCTTTCATTCCATTGCCCGGGTTGCGTTCGTGCTGCTTTCGCTGGCCGCGAACTTATCGGCGGCAACTGCCGCACACTGGATTGTCGGCAACCAACCCGCTCGCCTGGTCAACGGAACGCCGGTGCTCTTTCGCGTCACCACGCCGACGCTGGTGCGAACGCTTTCGGGGAATTGGCTTGGCCACGAGATCGCCTTCAGCTTCGACGCGAGCCACAAATCGTGGTTCGCGCTCGCCGGGATCAGTCTGGAAACTAAGCGGGGAGCTTATCCTATTCAACTTCACGCCGAAACCCTCGCCGGAGAAGCGGTCTCATTCGAGAAGGAAATTCGGGTGGAACGACAGCGCTATCCGCGCGTGCTGCTGAAGGTTCCCGGACGCTATACCGCTCCCAACGCCGAGGAGCAGCGCCAGATCGAACAGGACAAGGAAACAAAAGCGGAGGCGTTCAAAACCCTCAGCCCGGGCCGCGAATGGAAAGGGTCGTTTGCGCCTCCGGTGAATGCCGAGATCTCCGATGTGTTCGGAGTCGAGCGCGTGTTCAACGGTTCCGTCCAGAGCACGCATCAGGGGCTCGATTTCCGCGTGTCCAGTGGAACGTCGGTCGCAGCCGTGAATAGCGGACGCATCATCCTGGCGCGGTCGCTGTTTTTTGAAGGGAATTGCGTGGTGATCGACCATGGGCAGGGGCTGCTGACGCTCTATCTGCATTTGTCGAAATTTCTAGTGCAAGAAGGCGACGAGGTAAGCAAAGGCCAGCCGATCGGACTGAGTGGGGGCACGGGACGCGCCACGGGGCCGCATTTGCATCTGGCCGTGCGCTGGCAGGGAGTGTATTTGGATCCGCAGGTGCTGCTCAAATTAAGTTTGCCGTGAGGGGAACGGTAGGCGCGGAGAATGTCTTGCGGCGGCGGAGGAGATGGTTAGTGTAGGGGTCCTTTCGACTCCGCAGAGCGATTCGCTCCGCGAATCGCCCTGCTACGCTCAGGATGACAGGTGTGGGGTGGTGCTAAGAGCCAAAAGCCTAGTAACCAGACGCGAGCAGCGCATCTTCCGCGTCCCACACGCCGTCGCGAAACGTCACGCTTCTTCCCGAGATTGCGGGAATGCGCTCGCCCGGAACAATGATACCAACGAGGTTCAGCGGATCTGCTGCCGCGATGACGACGCGCTCGCCCTGCGTATTCTGCGGCAGCTTGCGGTGGGCGCGCAACGATTCGACCGCTACCGGAAGCGCGAACTGCTCTCCCAGAAATCCATCGACGAATCGGCCGCCGCGCACTTCGCCGCGGTCTTCGAGACGGCGGTAGCCGATTTGCAATTCACGCCATCGGGGCAGATTGGTTTCGCGTACCAGCAGGTCGCGGAAGACCACGCCATAGCGACGCAATAACATCCAGCAGCAGGATTCGACGCTGCGGTCGCGATCGGCGCCTTCGGTATGCAACAGGGACCACCGCCCCGGCGCATGGCGCGGCCGGCGGGCTTTTCCCAGCCCACTTCCCGACGTGCTTTTCGGCGTTACCAGTGCGCGCAGATTTTCGAATCCGTCGGCAGTCACGAGGCCCGCAGCGACCAGTTCCCACAGTCCGGTTTCGATTTCCGCTTTGAGCCGGCCCGTCGCTCGCACCATGTCGGGAAAAAACAGCGCACCCCGCTGCTTCAAAAGTTTGAGCACCTCCTGCGCCACCGGGCTTAAGAATGACGTTGAAGAATCCTCCGCGCCCGGGTGATGAGATCGCATCCAATCTGCGTCTTCGCGCACAAAGAATGCAATCGGCGCGACTCGCGTCGGAATTACTCGCCGCCGAGTCTCCTCGCTTCCCGTGGCTTCAAGAGTGGCGGGATGCGGCGACAGGCGGCCCCATCCGACCGCGCCTGCGAGGCATAGCTGATCGAGGTGCGCGGGATCGTAGTCGGAGATTCTGCGTGCCAGCACAAACCGTTCCCACGCGCTCGCCGGAATCTCAAACCCCTGCAGTTGCCGGACCACTTCGAGAGTCCCATGCTCGCCCCGCACCTGCGTGCCGGGAGCTATATGCTGCCAGCGCAAAAGCCAGTTCATGAACTGCGATGCCGTGACCGGGGCAATTTGCTTGCGCAAGGTTGCGACGGTCAGGCGATGAATGCGAGCCAGCAGACGGCGCTCGCACCACTCTGTCTCGTGTTCGTGCGAAGCGGATGCCGCTGCGCGCGAATTCGCCGGGCGGAACTTGCCGCGCAGAATTGCTCCGCTGGCCTCCATGCGGAGTAACGCCTTTTCGATCTCGGATGCCGGCAATCCGAGCAACTCGCCAATTTCCGACGCGGTGGTGGGACCGAGATGTGCGATCCATCCCTGCACCGCGGCCAATACTGCATCGTCGAAATTCAGCGCCTGTGTGGCGGCGGGGCTCCGCCCCGCCGGGACGGGGCAAAGCCCCGTCTCCACACGATGCATTGCCTGGAACCATTCGACTCGCTCGGCGGCTACCCAATAACGGTGTCCTGCAACTTCCGCCACGAAGGCGCGGTTCTCGAGTTGCAGGCGCTCAAAGAATCCGTTCCATCCGGCGGTGAGCTGCGGTTCGGTTTCCTGAGAGCTGAGAACTGGGAACTGAGAACTGTTTCTCTCCGGCACCATCACCAGCGTATGCAGCACATCGTGCAGTTCGTCCGCGTCGCGCACATCGGGCCACGCCTCCTGCTGCACTTGCGCGATGGCCAAGGGATCGAGCGCGCCGACTTCTTCCAGGACGGATGCCGGCAACACCCGCCGCATTTCAACCGCTCGCGCGCGGCGCTCCTCTAGCGGCGCATCGTCAAGGTAAGCGTATGGATTCGCATTGAGAATTTCGTGCGAGAACTGCGAGGGCACCGGAGTATCCACCGCCAGACAACGAATTCGGCCCTGCTCGATTCCGCGCAGCACGTCGCGCAGGCCGTCGATATCGAGCGCCTCGGTGAGCACGTCCTTCATCACCTCACGCACCAGCGGATGCTCGGGAATCTTGATGTCGCCCTCGATATTTTCCTGGCAAGCGGCTACATCGGGAAAAACGGAAGCCAGCAAATCGTCGGAGCGCATGCGCTGAATCTGCGGCGGAACTTTTTTGCCGCCATGAAAACGCAACAGAGCCAAGGCTCGCGTCGCATCCCATCGCCAGCGGGTTTGAAAGATGGGCGAAGCGAGCGCCGCCTGCTCCAAAATCGGCGGCATGCTCTCCGAAGCCAGGAATTGAAAAACATCCGCCAGCGGAAAACTATGTTGCTCGGCGAGCGCAATGTTCAAGCCGTTGTCGGTGGCGGCCGCTTGCAGTTCGAAATTGAAGCCGCGGCAGAAGCGCTTGCGCAGCGCCAAGCCCCAGGCTTTATTGATGCGCCCGCCAAAGGGCGCATGGATGATCAACTGCATCCCGCCACCCTCGTCAAAGAATCTTTCGGCAATGATTGTCGTCTGCGTCGGCACATCGCCCAGCACAGCGCGCCCTTCGAGCGTGTACTGAATCAGTTGCTCGGCGCCCGAGAGATCGAGCCCACATTCCTCTCGCAGCCAGCTCACGGCGTCAGCTACTACCGGCAGGTTCCGCCAGCCTTCCGCGGGCACCACGCCCGGCAGGCGGTCGCTGATTTCTTTGCGTAATTCGCCCAGTTGCTGCGAGAGTTCGGCGGTGCGCGCGGGAGCTTCGCCGCGCCAGAACGGCACGCTGGGCGGGGAGCCGTGCGCATCTTCGACCAACATGCGCGACGTCTTCGCTTCCACCCGCCGGATGCGCCATGAAGTGTTGCCGAGCAGCATGATGTCGCCCGCCATGCTTTCGACGGCGAAGTCTTCATCGACGGTTCCGACGTTAGCGCCATCGGGTTCGGCGACTACGGTGAACAGGGCGTTGTC
>JGI12269J14319_10000588_pt1 | contig 34873 bp, 27 predicted proteins | sample PeaSoiSIISIP2007_FD_14319 | JGI IMG/M metagenome (IMG submission 14319)
TCCGCGCAAGAAACACCCAAGGAATCGAAAGACCCAGTGTAAAGGATGTCCTGGCAACGACTGTAAATGATGTCTTGGCACTTTACACTTCAGGCGGGCACGTGTTCGAATCTACTTTGCCCGCCTGAAGGCGGCCTCTTCAAAATCGTTTGAAATCGAATAGCCGAGAGCGCTGTGTATCGTGGGACTGGGCTGCGGCTCTATCTCTCTTTCTGGGCACCTCCGCCGTCGTCGTATGGCAGAATTCCCGGCTCGCGGTTCTCTGGGACCTCAGCTATATTCTGGAAAACTCCTACCGGATTTCCCTCGGCGATTTCCCCTATCGCGACTTCCCTTTTCCGTACGCTCCCGTAACTTTTCTGATTCAATCGCTGCTCATCAAGTTGACTGGCCGAATCTTTTTTCACCACGTGTCGTACTGCGCGATCGTGGGCGGCCTGGGGACGGTTCTGACGTGGCGGATTCTGGTTCATATTTTGCGCGGCGTTATGCCGACGTTCCGTCTCGTGGCGTTCCTCCTGGCCGCGCCGCTTACGGTCTTGGGGATCTACTGCGTCTTTCCGCATCCTTTCTACGATCCTGACTGCACTTTCGTAATTCTATGCTGCGTCCTCCTGCTCCTGCAATTGGAGCGCAAGGGATTTCCGCCACTTCGCGCATTTTTCACGGGAATCGTTTTGGTCTTACCGTTGTTCGTAAAACAGAATACCGGGCTCGCGTTTCTGGCAACCGCGGCGTTGGCCGTCGCCATTCTGCTCGCGCGCGACGCGTGGCGCGGGCAGCACGTGTCCGGCTGCGTTTGGCTCCTGGCAGGGATGGCCGCTGGCTTCGGTTCGGCGATGCTTCTTCTGCAGCTCACCGTCAGCCTGCAAAACTACTGGCACTGGACATTCCAATTCGCCGCATCACGCCGATTGCCCCGGCTTTCGGAAATGTTCGCTCCCTATCAAAATCCATTGCTGCTGTTGTGGTTCGCGGCGTTTGCGGCCGGTGCGTTTTTGTTGCAGCGCAACCGTCGCGACAGCCGAATGCTTTCTGTAGCGTCCGTCTCCTTGATGGCGGCGCCGTTCGCGTGGGCGCTCCTGTACCTGCTCGTGGAAGAAGATCCCGCAGAGCGCGCTGAGCGGCTGCTCGCCTTGTGGCCCGTCGTCCTGATTGTTTCCCTACTTTTCGCTCTGTGGGAAGTCGGACGAGGCCCAACCGTCGCGCGGCTTCTGCCTTTCATTTTGATCGGGACCGTGCAAGGGGCATTCCTGTCCCAGCAGCTCTGGGGCTCGACGTATGCCATCTGGCCGATGCTGGCGATCTTGTTCGCCGGGGTTCTCGCGGAATTGTTCAGGATCGCGGGAGAAAATTCGGCGCGCGAGATCGAACTGCTGGCCGGCGTAGCGGCGCTATCCGTGCTCGTTTCCGGCGGATTTTACGTCGCGAGCCACGAGCGGCTGAACTATGCCGATGTCTCCACGGGCGAGATGGCCCGATCGAAATTTCCCGCGCTCGCAGGCCTTTCGATGCGTGGCCCCTGGATTCCGCAATTCGAGGAACTCGTTCGTTTCACGGACCGCGAGATTCCCAGGGATCAGGGGTTGCTCATGATTCCCGGAGAAGATCTCTTCTATTACACGACAGGCAGGCGGCCGCGCTTCCCTGTGTTGATGTTCGATCGCACGGTCAATCCGTACAGCCCGGAAGAAATTGTCGAAATCAGCCGCCGCCGGAATATCTGTTGGTTGATCGTAAAAAAGAACCTGCAACGAAGCGATGAACCCGTGGAGGACATGCCCCGCTTACTTGAGGAATTGCGCGGCGAGTTTGCGCCCGTTCAGAGTCTCGCCAACTACGACATTTACAGGAGAAACGCAGACAGTGGTTGCGCGGACGCCGCATCTTCGCGGCCAGGCGGAAATTGAAAGTCGCGCAGCGATCGCTGCAGGAAGTGACGCGGCTACTGCAGACAATCGCAATAGCGCAACGCCGCAAATCCCGGCTTGGAATCCTTCCCGTCCCCGGCCAGTGTGAGAACGAAAAAACGATCGTATTCGGTATGCGCGATGGGAGTTATTTCCGGGGCCCCGAGGGCGCGCAGGATATTTGGAAGCGTCGCGTCGTGCCAGACTACGAGTACGCTTTTCGCTTTGCTCGACCGGATCGCGTCGATCAGGTCGTCCGGTCTGGCGATCGGGATTGCCACCGGCTTCAGATGCAGTTTTTCAGCCAAGGGAGCCGCGGTTTGCTGGGTCCGCTGCAAGTCCGAAGTGAAGATTTGTTGAATTTGAGCGTCCTCGAGAGTTTTGGCAAGGCATTTCGCGCGCGTCCGCCCCGCATCGCTGAGAGGTGAATCGGTCTCCTCGGAGACTTTGTCCGCGTGGCGAACGAGATAGATGGTGCGAGACTGCTGTGCCTGCACTCGCGACGCGAACGTCATAGACCCAAGGGCGCAAACGCACGCGAATTTCCAGAATGTTCTCATAAAAGATTTCCCTCGCAAGTTTTTCATTCCCCGGACGCCCTCTCCGATACAAACTTCTCAACGCGACCGCTATTGTATTGCATCTCCTACTGGAAATTTCTGGCGCAATCCGTCTCTATAGCGAGTGCCGGAAGCGCGCGGCAAACGGGCTTCGGAACATTTAGTTTATTTTGTCATTCCGAGAGGAGCGAGGAATCTCTCTTCGATGTACGCGCATGAAAAGAACGAGAGATTCCTCGCTCCGCTCGGAATGACAAAAAGAATGGGGGCCTTTTTCTGCAGCCTGAAAGCCGGCCCCCGCGAAGGTTGGACGGGCGTAGATTCGCCTTTTCTTCGCCTTGAACTGGTGGTATGCTTTCGCCTGCCCCCGTACGTCAAACATTCAGGAGATGAAGATGCCAATCGCTCAAATGCTCTTACCGGAATTCGATCAGGAGATGGCCAACACACGAAAAATGCTGGAGCGCGTCCCGGACGGAAAGTTCGACTACAAGCCGCACGAGAAGTCCATGACTCTCGGACGGCTGGCCGCGCACACGGCCGAAATCCCGTCCTACGCGAGCGGTACGCTTCGCTTCGAGCGGATGGATTTCACGGGCGAAGAAAAGCCCTTCTCGCCCGCGACTCGCAAGGAGCTGCTCGATGCCTTTGACAAGCACGTCGTGGAAGCCCGGGAAATGCTTTCCAAAGCGACGGACGAAGACCTCATGAAAATTTGGACGCTGACGTACAAGGGACAGCAAATTTTCTCCATGCCGCGCGCGGCCGTCTTGCGCACCATGGTGATGAGCCACCTCATTCACCACCGCTCGCAGCTTGGCGTGTATCTGCGCCTCAACAACGTCGAGATTCCAGGCATGTACGGCCCCTCCGCGGATGAAATGAAAATGTTCAACGCGCAGAGCGCGTAAGATTTCAGGTAGCACAGCCACTCTTGGCTGTGCGGTTTTTCCAACACTTAACAAAGAGGCACAGCCAAGAGTGGCTGTGCTACGCCTGTGCTACCGAAACGCAGATCCACGCAGCGCACGGCTCCAATAAGGAAATTCTTGCAAGCCAGAAGAGCGGGGTGTATACGTCCAGTTCAGGAGTTTCTGAACAGCGGACACACGGCTCGCGGGCGGCAAAATTCCAAAGAACTTTCACCGCCCATTTCTTTCAAAAAATTCACCCGATGAGGAGGTTTCAATGCCACTTTTTCTAAGCCAGGTCGCCTACAACGAAGAAGGCTGGCAAGCGCTCGTGTCAAATCCCCAAAACCGTCTGGAAGCGATCCGGCCGGTGGTTGATAAACTCGGTGGACGAATCGTCAACGCCTATTTCGCATTTGGCGATTACGATTTCGTCCTCATTTCGGAATTTCCGAACAACGTGACCGCCGCGGCGCTGGCTATCGCCGCCGCGGCTGGCGGTGCGGTCAAGTCAATCAAGACCACGCCGTTGATGGATGCGACGGAGGGTCTTGAGGCAATCCGCAAGGCCGCTAGTTCCGGCTATCGCGCACCGTCCGGCGCACGGCCCGCTAGCGCTTAGTTCAGGCCAACCGCACCTCAAATTCATCAGCGTGGCGAGGGCATCCCGCAAGCTTGCGGGATGCCCTGCCACCAGTAGAACAGGCTTCAGCCTGTCGGGTTTGGTTTTGATTTGGAGCAGAAAAGCGACAGGCTGAAGCCTGTCCTACTGGTGCGCCGCAAGTTGCCGCAGTTGCCACGATTCGGTATAGTCAGGGAAGCAATTTACATCCGCAAAATCACGAACCAGGAGTTGCCGACACGTCATGTTCGACGAATCGATCCAGTTTGCCACTGTTGAGGAAGCCGTCGAAGAAATCCGCCAGGGGCGCCAAATTGTGCTGGTGGACGACGAAGACCGCGAGAACGAAGGCGACCTCACCATGGCAGCGGAAAAAATCACGCCCGAGGCCGTCAACTTCATGGCCAAGAACGGCCGCGGCCTCATTTGCCTGGCGCTGACCGAAGAGCGCTGTGACGATCTGGCCCTGCCGCTTATGACCCCGGTGAACACGTCGAACTACGGCACGGCCTTCTGCGAATCGATCGACGCGCGGCGCGGCACGACCACGGGAATCAGCACGGCCGATCGCGCCATCACCATCCTCACGGCCATCGACGCGGCCACTCGCCCGACCGATCTCGCGCGCCCGGGACATGTTTTCCCCCTGCGCGCTCGAAATGGCGGCGTACTGGTGCGCGCCGGGCAGACGGAAGCGTCGGTGGATCTCGCGCGGATCGCCGGACTCACTCCCGCGGGCGTGATCTGCGAAATCATGAATGACGACGGCACGATGGCGCGCCTGCCGCAGCTCGCGGAATTCTGCCGCACGCATGGGCTCAAGCTGCTGACCGTCGCGGAACTGATTCGCTACCGGATGCGGAATGAGCGCTACGTCCGCCGCGTCGCCGAGACGGCTCTGCCGACGCGCTATGGCGATTTCCGCATGATCGTGTACGCCTCGGACGTGGACCGCGAGCAGCACATCGCTCTCGTTCGCGGAAGTTTGGCCGGAGGGCCGCCGCTCGTGCGCGTGCATTCGCACTGCCTCACCGGCGACGTTTTTGCGTCCACCGAATGCGATTGCCACGAAATCATCGAGCGCTCGCTCGAAGCCATCGTCGGGGAGAATCGCGGCGTGTTCGTCTACCTGCACCACACGGGTCGAGGGTTTGGCATTGACGCCGCGCTTCCCGCACCAGGCGCTCTGCCGCGCATCGTGTACCACTCGCGCGAACAGCTCGACATGGACGTCGCGCGGCAACGCCTCCTGCAGCACGAGAGCGGCATCGGCGCGCAGATTTTGATCGACCTCGGGCTCAAGAACCTGCGCGTGCTAACCAATCACCCGCGAAAGGTCGTCGCCCTCGAAGGCTACGGCCTCACGATCGCCGAGCAAGTCCCGCTCCGAACCGCATCATCGAAAAAACGCACGCATCAGACGCTTTAAGTGGTACAGGCTTCAGCCTGTTGGGTTTGGTCCTTGCAAGGACGAACCCCCACAGGCTTGAAGCCTGTGCCACCCGCTCACGAACTCCCCTTCTTGGCAGGAGATGTATTTTTCTGCGCGGGAGGCGCGGGCGGAGGCGGCGCGGAAACGGTGACGTAAGGCCGCATGGCGTCGAGCTTTTTTTGGCTGATGCCGCGCACGGCGAGCAAATCTTCGACGCGGTGAAAACGGCCGCTCTTCTCCCGCAGGTCGATAATTCTTTGCGCCGTGACGGGACCCACGCCGGACAATTCCTGGAGTTCCTTCGCGTTCGCGACATTCAGATCGATTGGTTTGGCAGGCGGCTGCTTTTGAGATTGCGCAAATGAGCACGATAGAACGAGAAGGAGCGCTGCAAGCAGTGCGCGGACACGGAAAGGAATTGTCGACAACATCATCGCGACCTTCGATGGCGGTCGTAAATGAATAATGCCACAGCGCAAAACAAGATGCCGGCCGAGAAGGAAAAAACAGTAATCCCCTCGCCAAAATGAAGGCCGACAAACGCTCGACCCACACCGAGTGAAAACAAGCCGGCGAAAAGAAGCGCCACGCTCACGCTTCTTGGAATTTTTTGCCGCCAGGGCGTGTCAGATGCGATTCCCTTGCGCATCGTATACCTCGGGCGCGCCGAATAGCGCGGCTTGCGATTCAATTTGCGCGCGGTCACCGACGATCACGATTTGCGCGTGAGCCGAATCGAAATATTTCTGCGCCGCGTCGAGCACGTCCGCCGACGTGAGTTTCAAGACGCGCTCACGGTACGTTTCCAAATAGTCGTCCGGAAGTTTTTCGAGGGTGGAGGTGGCGAGTTGGCCGGCGAGGCCATCCTGCGTCGCGAGGCCCAGCGAAAATATTCCGGTCAGGTAGTTGCGCGCGTCGTCCAGTTCTTCCTCGCCGACGGGCGTGGAGCGCATGCGGTCGATCTCGTAAAAAATTTCGGTGAGCGTGGCGGCGACCACGTCGTTGCGCACCGCCGCTCCGATGCTGAAATAGCCGTGCTGGCGCAGGGGATGCGCCCCGCTGCGCGGGCTGTAGGTGTAGCCTTTCTGCTCGCGGATGTTCATCACCAGCCGCGAATTGAACGCGCCGCCGTAAATCGAATTCGCGAGCGTAAGCCGCAGCCAGTCCGGATGCTTGCGCGTGATGGCGCGATTTCCGATCACGATTTGCGTCTGCACGGAGTCCGGCAGATGCACGAGGTACACGCGGCGCCCTTGCACTTCGGGCAGCGCCGGATCGGGCGCCGGCTCCACTGCGCCGGACGCCCATGAGCCGAATATTTTTTCAATTTGCGCCATCATCGTCTGCGGCGCGAAATCGCCTACCATTACCAACAACGCGTTTCCGGGCCGGTAGTAATGCTGGTAGTACTCCTTGAGCTGTTCGATGCGGTAGCCCGTCACCTGCTCTTCGGTCGGCGAAATCGTGCCGTAGGGATGCGCGCCAAACAGGACGCGCCGCAAGCGTTCGCTGGCCAGAAAGCCGGGCGTGGTGCGCTCGATGCGCAAACCCTCGATGAGCTGGCGCCGCTCGCGTTCGAATTCGTCCGCGGGAAACGAAGCCTGCTGCGCGAGTTCGGAAACAAGCCCCAAGAGATCGTTCGAAAAGTCCACAAGTCCGGCGAACGAAATCACGCTGGTGTCGGCTCCAGCACCTGAAGAGAGATCCGAGCCCATCCGCCTCAGGTCCTCCTCGATCTCGCGGCTGGTGCGCTTCTGCGTGCCCGTGCGGGCCACTGTAGCGGTCATGTCAGCCAAGCCCGGCGCCTTCGCAGCCGTGACGGCGTTGCCGCTGCGAAAAAAAAGCTCACCGGTAAATTTTGGGATCGTGTGCGATTCCACGAGAACGACTTCGAGACCATTCGAAAGCGTCTTGTGCACCCGTGGCGGCCAGATCACCGGTCGAGCGGGAGTGAGCGGCGGAACTGCCGAAGGTGATTCCGATCGAGGCGCGGAAGCCATCAGGCCGCCCCTTTCTTCGCCGGCTGGCGAATGGCGATCGAACGGTTGTGATGCGTCAAAAGTTTGTGCGCGACGGACTGCACGGCCTCCGGCGTAACTTCCATGAATCCGCCGAGAATGGTGTTCACCAGATTTGGATCGTTGTCAAAGAGAGAGAAACATGCCAGGAGGTGCATCAGCCCGTATCGCGGGATGGAGGCGCCGTGTCCGCCTTCGAGCATGGAAAAATAATTCGACCGAAATTTCACCTTGATCGGTTCCAGTTCCCCGGCGGTGATTCCCTTCTCTTTCATCTCGTCGATAATCTGATCGTAGGCGGCGATGGTTTGGTCCACGGAATACTCGGGCTTGTGCAGGATGCGCGTCACCATGAGCGTCGGGCCGTTGTAGTCGAACAAATCGCCGACGGGATAGTGGATGCCGCCTTCGGCGTCGACCGCAATTTGCTGTTCGAGCACCAGGCGGCGATAGACGCGTCCCGCGCGCCCGCCATGCAGCGCCTGATCGAGCATGGCGGCGGCGTGCCAATCTGGTGTGAGGCGCCGGGGCGACTGGTAACCGATCGCGACGCCGGGCAGCGTGCCGAATTTTTCCTCGACGACGCCGCGCCGTTCCCCGAGTTGCGGAGGCTCGTCGATATCGGCAGGCGAAGGCTGCGGCCCCGACGGGATGGAGGCAAAATGGCGCTCGGCGAGCTGGATGCTCTCGTCGGTATCGACGTCTCCGAGGATCAGCAGGACTGCATTCGAGGGCGCGTAATACGTTTTGAAGAATTTCTGAACGTCATCCAGAGTGGCCGCATCGAGATCGTCGAAATCGCCGTAGAAATTGTGGGCGTTCGACCAATTACGGTAGGCGATCGGCGGCAGATCGAGCCAGGGAAAACCGCCGTAGGGCTGATTCAACACGTTGACGCGCACTTCTTCTTTCACGACGTCGCGCTGGTTGCGCAAATTTTCGTCGTCCACCTTGAGCGCGCGCATGCGGTCGGCCTCGAGCCACAGGACGCGTTCCAGCGCATTCGAGGGCACTGACTCGTAATAATTCGTGACGTCATAATGCGTCGAGCCGTTCAGGACGCCGCCGGAAGAATTGATCAGCTTGATGTGCACCATCTTCCCGGCATTAGCCGAGCCTTGAAACATCATGTGTTCGAACAAGTGAGCGAAACCGCTGCGGCCGCGAGGCTCGATCCGAAATCCGATATTGTAATAGACCCCCACCGTGGCTACCGGCGCCGTGCGGTCCGGCGAAATGACCACGCGCAGGCCATTCGGCAGCGTCGTGCTTTCGATTGGGATGTTCAGTTGTGTCAAGAGGCCCCCTGTGAGTGAGAATCAAAACCTGACTTTACATGTTGCGGAAAAAATCTGCCGCCCTTTTGTCATTCCGAGCGGAGCGAGGAATCTCTCATTCTTTTCACACGCTTAAACCAAGGAGAGATTCCTCGCTCCGCTCGGAATGACAAAATTGGCAGCTTCTTCCGCAAGCTGTTTAGCATGTCCGGATCTTCCGAACTTATTTCTTTTTCGAAGCCGCGACCGCGCCGAAGATCCGGTCGAGCTGCTTCACCATGGCGGCAGGTTGCGTCGCAAGCACTTCGGCCGTCAGGCGCGAAAGCGCCTTGTAGGCCTCCAGATACTCGGGCTCGAAATCCGCCAGGGCCTTGACGTGCCGTTCGATCGTCGAAAAATCTCCCCTCGACAAGGCGCCGGTCCAGGCAGCGAGCGGGCCGACTCGCTCGAAATTATCCAGCGTCTGCCGCGCCAGCGGCAAAAGAGCGCGCATCGCCTGGCGGCGCTTGAATCCCTGCGTCATGAGCAGGCGCGTCGCCGTCTCCATGAGGGCCAGGACATAAACGCACGCAAACGACCCAGCCGCATGATACGCCGCCTTGTTTGCTCCCGACAAGCGCACGGCCACGCCGCCCATTTGATGAATCATTTTTCTGGCGACCTGCAAAGCAGTAGGGCTGCCGTCGATGCCGAAGATACAGTTGGCAAGGTCTGGAAGGTTCTGGTTGGAGAAGGTTTGCATCGGGTGCATCGATCCGGTGGCGGCGCCCAGATCGGCGAGCGGCTGAAGCACGCTGGAATCGAGGGACCCGCTGGTGTGCAGCACAACTTTTCCGGACCATTCACTCCCACCGAGCAGAGCGAGGTTTTTCGCCACACTTTCAATGGCGCCGTCGGGCGTGGTAATCAGAATGACGCTCGAGTTCAGGATCTGGTGGGTCGGCGCGTCCAAGGGCTGGCCTGCGCCGATCGCGCGGACGGCCGCGCGCGCCGTGGAAATGGATCGGCCCGTGACGCCGCCCACGCGCCAGCCGAGTTCGTGCAAGCGGCGCCCCAGGGCGCGGCCCACGCGTCCTCCGCCGACGATGGATACGGTCTCCGACATCCGCTGTGTTAGCATTCTATAGGCAGCGATTGATACGCGGTGGACAATCTACCATTGCATACTTTTTGGATTGTACTATTTAGTTTAATAGCTTTCCTATGGATTATTCAGGGCATCCGGGCCGGCCTTGGCATGTCCCGCCTGCCCTGGCTTTCCGATGTTACCCCAATCGCCTCGCGGGATGCGCCGTTCGTTTCCATTATTTTTGCGGCGCGCGATGAAGCGGAAAAATTGCCGGCCGCAGTCGAAACACTGCTGGCCCAGGATTATCCCCGTTTTGAGGTCGTTGCCGTCAATGACCGCTCCACGGACCGGACTCCCGCTATCTTGCACGAATCCGCGCGCATGAGCCGGAATCTGATTGTAACGGACATTGCCAGCTTGCCGCCGGGCTGGCTGGGGAAGCCGCACGCGCTGGTGGCCGGCTTTGAAAAATCGCGCGGGGACTGGCTCGTTTTCACCGACGCCGACGTCCATTTCGCGCCGGATGTTTTACGGCGCGCCATCGCGCTCGCTACCGAACGCCAGTGGGATCATTTGACGCTGCTCACTTCGGTCGAAATGCGCGGCTTCTGGGAAACGGCGGCGATATCGTACTTTGGTCTCGGCTTTGTCTTCGGCAATGAACCCTGGCTGGCATCGAATCCGCGCTCGGCGCGATACGTGGGAGTGGGGGCTTTCCAGCTGGTGCGGCGCGCGGCCTACGAAAAGAGCGGCGGGCACGCTCGCCTGCGCATGGACGTGATCGAAGACATGAAACTCGGCAAGCTGATGAAGATGGCCGGCTTCCGATCCGGGGTGGCGGTCGCGCAGGACATGGTCAACGTGCGATGGCACAGCGGCGTGCACAACGTGATTCGCGGCGTCACGAAAAACATGTTTGCCGCGGTCCACTACAATCCGTTTTTTGCCGTTGCGGCGATGATGCTTTCCGTGACGATGAGCGTCCTGCCTTTTTTCGGCCTGGCATTCGCGTCAGGATGGGCGCGCGTGTTTGCCGGAATGGCAGCCGGTGCCGCCGTGCTGATCCACGCGGCGATGATCTGGTCGACGGACGCTTCCCCGTTTTACGGGCTCACGCATCCGCTCGGCTCGCTACTTTTTTGCTGGATGATCGGGCGCTCGGCCATCGCGACGCTTTGGCGCGGCGGCGTCGTCTGGCGCGACACATTCTATCCGCTGCAAGAACTGCGCAAGGGCATGGTTTGAAGGGGCTGGTGGCGCCGGCGTCCCGCCGGCGTTTTTGCGGTGTGTCGAGATCAGAAAACCCGCCGGCGGGACGCCGGCGCCACAAAAACCAACGCCCCTTGCGTAGTCATTGGCTTGCGTTTCGCCGCTCTGAATGGGAGCGAGATAATAATGCCAAGCCCGAACTGCCAGGCTCGCAACTAACCCGCAAGCCTTCATGTAAATTTCAGGTTTCTTTGTTACTTTGTCACCGTAAAGGTCCCGTTCTTTCCGCAACTTTATGGAATAGAAAGGAACTCCAATGACGACTGCCGCTTCCTCGAAACGAAATGTTTGGCTGATTCTCATTGTGGTGGTGATCGTCGCCGGGAGCTTGAGCATCCCGGCTGTCAGAAACGCGGCGGTGAAATCTCTGCAATCGCTGCGCATGCAAAAGGTTCAGGCGGTCAACGCGGATTTTTCGCCCTACGTTGACGCGAGTGCGAACCCCACGCTCCACCAGATGGTGACGCAGATGATTTCCGACAAGGTCCAGGTCGAGGTAAACGAAGAGGACCGGCCGGCTACCGATGTGGCTAACGCGCGCCAATTGGCCGGTTTTGATGTGACGTTGCTTAGAGCGCGAAAAGACGCGCCGACACTCGTTGTCGGAGGATCGCACAAGATTGATGTGGTTGTGGATCGCGCGCGCTTGCAGGCCATTGCTACCGAGGCGGGCCATCCGGACATTGTGTTGCCGCAGTCGCTCGACGGCGCTACCGTCGGAGTGCAGGTTCCGCGGTCGGTGCAATTGCAATATGGGACTTGTCCCAGCGCCGCGAACGCCAGTCAGGTTGTCGCCGATAACATCACCGGGCCCTCGCCGACCACGACTCAGTATAGCGATTGTGTTCGGTTACGCGAGGGGCCGACTCCCGTTGTCAATATGCCTTCGAGCCTCGATGTCGCCGGGCTGGCGCAAATCGGCCTCGAAACAGCGGGTATGACTCCCGCTCAGGCGAGCGATTTTCTGCACACGGTCGACTGGAAGGCGGTCCTGACGTTATCCGTTCCTCGTTCCCTGCGCGCGTACCAGACGGTGAAAGTCGATGGCACGAACGGCACTCTCCTCAGCATGGCCGGGAGACGCGGCCCGGGTTACGCGCTCATCTGGACGAAAAATGGAATCGTCTATTCGCTCACTGGATTCGGAGATTCCAGCCAAGCTGTGGCATTGGCCGATTCGCTGAAATAAACAGGAGTTGACTCTGTCGCAGCAGGATAGCTTCGCGGTCCAAACGCAAAATTTGCGCAAGGTTTTCGGGGGGAAAGTCGCGGTGCGCGACTTGACCTTAACCGTGCGCCGGGGCGAGATATTCGGCTTCCTTGGGCCGAACGGAGCGGGCAAGAGCACTTCGATCAAGATGCTTCTGGGCCTCGCCAAACCTACCAGCGGCGAGGCATTTGTTCTGGGCGCGCCGTCGGGCGACGTCGAAGTCAGGCGAAGAATCGGGTTCTTGCCGGAAAATTTCCGCTTTTACGAATGGCTGACGCCCGCCGAACTTTTGCACCTGCATGGACGTCTGTGCGGCGTTCCCTCAAGCAAGCTTTCGGAGCGCATTCCGGCGCTCATCGATCTGGTAGGACTCACGCCTCACATTGACAAACGTTTGCAGAATTTCTCCAAGGGCATGCTTCAGCGCATCGGACTCGCGCAAGCGCTCATTCACGAGCCCGAGGTGATTTTTCTCGACGAGCCGACGTCGGGGCTCGATCCTTTGGGGCGGCGGATGGTGCGCGATATCATCCGCGCCCAGCGCGACCGCGGAGCCACCGTATTTTTGAATTCGCATCTGCTCAGCGAAATCGAAATTACCTGCGACCAGGTCGTGTTCATCCGCGAAGGCGAGGTGGTAACCAGCCGCGACTTGCGAGCGCAACAGGAAGAAGCAGTGCGCGTCGAGGTGCGCGCGCGAAAATTGACCCAGGATTGCATCGCGGGCCTTGCGCGCTGGAGCGAGTCCGTGCAGGTTGACGAGGAGCGGCTGACGATGACAACGCAATCCCGCGAAACTCTCCCCGAAATATTGCGTTACCTCGTCGCCGCAGGCGCCGATGTGTACCAGTTCACTCCGCAGCGGATGTCGCTCGAAGAATTGTTCATGAACATCATGGGCGAGGATCGAGGCTTCTGATGGGCGTCTGGATCATGGCGGGCATCACGTTTCGCGAAGCGGCTCGCAAGAAAATCTTGTGGACCGCGCTCTTCGCCGGTGGCGCCTTTCTTCTGGTCTTCGGTATCGGATTGCGTTTTCAGGTCGGCGATTTTCGGAACTCCGCCGTGCCGCCATTTTTGCGGTACCAGGTCATCAGCGCAATGCTCATGATCGGCCTCTATACCGTTGATCTTCTCGCGGTCGTCATGACTACGCTGACGTCCGTGGATACGATTTCGGGCGAAATCACTTCAGGAACGATTCACGCCATCGCCACCAAGCCGCTCGCACGCTGGCAAATTTTGATCGGCAAATGGCTGGGCTTCGTGGCGATGGCCGGCGTCTATGTTGCAATCACGTTCTGGGGTACGATTGCCGAGGGATATTGGATCGGAGGAGTGATGGCGCAACATCCGGTCCGCGGCTCGCTCCTGGTCTTCCTGGAATGCATCGTCGCATTGTCGGTCACGTTCATGTTTGGCACCTGGTTTTCGACGCTGACCAGCGGCGTCATCACTCTTGGCCTGCTCGGAGTCGCGTTCCTAGGCGGCTGGCTCGAGCAAATGAGCGGGTTTACAGAAGGATCGCGGCTGGCGATGGTTGGCATCATCTCAAGCCTCATTATGCCGAGTGAAGCCGTCTGGCGCCGCGCCGCCTTTGAAATGGAGTCGCCGCTCGCCGGGTCCTTGCAGTTCTCGCCATTCGCGGATATTTCCATTCCCAGTATTTCGATGATCGTCTATGCAACTGTATATCTGCTAGTTGCCCTCGCCATCGCCGTCTACCATTTTGGTGAGCGCGATCTTTAACCGTCTCGGTTGAAACCTGGGAACGCCAATCTCCCGATTGGCGGTTTGTAGGACGCCAATCGGGAGATTGGCGTTCCCAGGCGACATCGCACCTTGTGAGAAATAGCGCGTCGGATATCAATGCAGCCACACCTAATGTAGAATCTGGCTTCACCCACAGGACTATCTCGCGAACGGAGTCCAGTCATCGGCGAACGTCAATTGTCCTTGCAACCTGGCGCACGCGTCGGCGCTTACGAAATCCTGTCCGCCATCGGAGCCGGGGGCATGGGGGAAGTATATCGAGCGCGAGACACGCGGCTCGAACGCACCGTCGCGATCAAAGTGCTGCCGGCGGATTTGTCGAGCGATCCCGACCGGCGCGAGCGCTTCGACCGAGAGGCGCGCGCGATCTCATCGCTGAATCATCCGCACATCTGCATCCTCCACGACGTTGGGAACCAGGACGGCACGAGTTTCCTTGTGATGGAATATCTGGAAGGCGAAACGCTCGCCAGCCGCTTGAGCAAGGGTCCGCTGCCGATCGATCAGGTCCTCCGCTACGGCATCGAAATCGCGGACGCGCTGGACGCGGCGCACGCGGCGGGCATCGTTCACCGGGACCTCAAGCCGGCCAATATTTTCGTCACGAGACGCGGCCAGACCAAGGTTCTCGACTTTGGCCTGGCGAAACTCGCGCAGGACAATCGCGCGGCTGCGCTCGCGCTGGATGACAACGGCCCGACACTGAACGAAGCGCACCTCACCAGCCCGGGCACGGCGATCGGAACCGTGGCGTACATGTCTCCCGAACAGGCTCGCGGCGAGAATCTGGATGCGCAGAGCGACATCTTTTCCTTCGGCGTCGTGCTCTACGAGATGGCCACCGGGCGCCCGGCATTTGCCGGACGGACGACGGCGGTGATCTTCAATGAAATTTTGAACAAGAACCCGACCCCGCCGGCGCGGCTCAATCCGGAAGTGCCGCCCAAGCTTGACGAGATCATCGACCGGTGCCTCGAGAAAGATCGCGAGCTGCGCTACCACAGCGCGGCGGACGTGCGCGCGAACCTCAAGCGCGTGCAGCGCGACATCGACACGGAGCGCGCACGCACATCGAGCCGCGCGCCCGTTGAAGAAGAAGCCGCGCCATCCGAAGCTCCCGCACGCGCCGGATCGTCATCGGGTCCGGGCGGGCCAACTGGTCCCGTCGCGCCGCAGCAGAGTTCCGATGCCGCGCTCGCGATCGGCATCGTGCAACGGCACAAGACCGGCATCGTTGTTGCGGCGATCGTACTTGTCCTGCTCGTGGCAGGTCTGATCGGTGGCCGCATGTGGCTCGCACGGATGGCCGGCGGCCCGATTGACTCGATTGCGGTGCTGCCGTTCGTGAACGGCAGCGGCAGTCCGGATGCGGATTATCTGAGCGACGGCCTGACGGACACCATTACCAACAGCCTGTCACAGATTCACTCGCTGCGCGTTGTGCCGCGCACGCTAGTCATGCGTTACAAGAACCAGACCGTCGATCCGCGCCTGGCCGCGCGCGATCTGAACGTGCGCGCCATCGTGACGGGACGCATCGTGCAGCGCGGCGACCAGGTCAGCGTTCAGGCGGAGATGATCGATACCAAGAACGTCGCGCAGCTCTGGGGCGACCACTTCGATCGCAGCGTGGCGGACATGATGAATGTGCAGTCAGACATTTCCAAAGCGATTGCGGAAAATTTGCGGATGCAACTGACCAGCGACGATCACAAAGTGATGGTGGCTGGAACGACCCAGAATGCGGAGGCCTACCAGCTTTATCTCAAGGGCCAGTACGAATATGAAAAGCGAAGTCGAGACAGCTATAACCAAGCAGGGGCATATTTCGAGCAGGCGATTGCCCAGGACCCGTCCTACGCTCTAGCCTATGCGGGATTAGCAAAGACTGACGGGTGGCAGGCTTTTTGGGGCTACCTGCCGGCGAGCGATGCCTATCCAAAAGCCGCGGCGGCGGCGAAGAAAGCGATCGCTCTCGACGAACGGTCCGCGGACGCCCACACGGCGCTTGCGGCATCCAGCATCTACTACGAGTGGAACTGGATGCAAACTGAGCAGGAACTACGCCGGGCGCTCGCCCTTGACCCGAATAATGCAGAAGCTCGGCGAGCATTTGGCAATTATCTGGTGACTCTCCGGCGTTTCGATGAAGCGGTCGCCGAAATGAAGCGCGGGGAAGAGCTCGACCCTCTTTCGCCCATCTACCCTGCGGTTCTTGGCACCACGCTGATCAGTGCGGGCCGCTATGACGAAGCGGCCACTGCACTGCAAAGGGCGCTCGAATTGGAGCCCGACCTCTTGAATGCGCATATTTTTCTCGCCCAGTTGTACTGCAATACCGGGAAGGGAGATCTCGCAATAGCCGAGAGCCGGCGGGCAATTGAGCTTGGTTTTCCATCCGGCCAGGCGTTACTTGCACAGAGCTATGCAGAGGCAGGGAGGAAGGCTGAAGCCGCGGCACTCCTGAAGGAATCGATCGAACAATCCAAACGGGCACACTCAGGGGGCTATTGGATAGCAGTCGCCTTTGATGCGCTGGGCGACAAGGAGCAAACGTTCGCTTGGCTCGAGGAGTCCTACAAGGAGCACGAAGCACTTTTGGTATTTCTCAACGAATGGCCCTTCCGCAACGACGCCTGGCGCGCCGACCCACGCTTCCAGGATCTCGCCCGCCGGATCGGGATCCCCACGCAGTAGTGGAGCGGTTTTTAGTAGCACAGACTTCAGTCTGTGGAGTTCCGCGGAAGCTTCCAGGCCTCAAATTCGTACCGGACGGACTGATCGCCTGAGGAAAGCCCGGGAGCATTTGACGAAAATCCACAGACTGAAGTCTGTGCTACCAAAGCCTCCTGACACCGTAGCTTTCAAATATCGTTTCGTTGCTGATGATCGGTGTGTTTTCCGACTGAGACTGAGCGATCAGCATGCGGTCGAATGGGTCCTTGTGAGGACCCGGTAACAGCCCTGCCCGAATACCATGCTCCGCGGAAATGGGGAGCAATTGAAATCCTTCCTGCTCTATTTCGACGGGAAAGTTGGATACCAGGTCGCCGGCCTCGGGCAATCTTCCCGCTCGAAACTTAATCGCGAGCTCCCAAGCGGAGGCAGCACTGACAAGGACCGTATTGTCTGTTCCAGAGATCGCTTCTCGAGCCGCCGGGGTAAGGGCCGGATGATCAAGAATCCACCAAAGTAAAGTGTGGGAATCGAGCAGCACGCGCAATTACACTACTCCCATTCCGCGAGTTCACTCTCGGACATAGGCTCAAAAAATTCCGGACCGAGAACAAATCTACCCTTCCATGAGCCCGGCTGGCGCTTCCCTCTTACCGGACCGACCGGAATGAGCCGCGCGACAGGCTTTGAGCCCCGGGCGATAATGATCTCTTCTCCCTCCGCCGCCCGTTCGATCAATTTGGACAGATTGGTCTTGGCTTGGTGAATGGTCACGGTAGACATGCCGTCTCCTTAGCTAAGTCATCTTAGCTTAGCTAAGCACAATTTGCAACCACAAGGTCGGTCGGGAGGCCCATTCTTGTCCGCCGCGGCGGACAAGAATGGGGATTTTCCGAGCGCGCCAGCATTCCCCGTTTAACTCTTGGCGAATCTCTACTTTAAACCCGTACCCTTTGAAAACCGCAAAGGGTGCGGCACCCATCGAAACTACCCTGTGAACTGTTTAGCTTGCTTCGCTGGGGGCGGGTTCGCTGGCAGCGGAAAAAAAGCCGGCGAGGTCGCGCTGCTTGAGCGTGCGGATGCGGTCGCGCAGGGCGGCGGCGCGCTCGAACTCGAATTTTTTGGCGGCTTCGCGCATTTGCACTTCGAGTTGCGCGAGAACTTCGCCGAGTTTCGTTTCGCTGGTGATGTCCGCATCGGCAAAATCCTCGGCGGGGACGGTGACGTAGTCGGCTTCCACGATGGCGGCCAGCTTCATGTCTACGGACTTGGTGATGGACATCGGTGTAATGCCGTTCGCTTCGTTGTAGGCAACCTGCTTGGCGCGGCGGCGGCTGGTTTCCTCGATGGCCTGCGCCATCGAGCCGGTCATGCGGTCGGCGTAGAGAATGGCGCGGCCTTCGACGTGGCGCGCGCAGCGGCCCATCGTTTGAATGAGCGCGGTCGCGCTGCGCAGATAACCTTCCTTGTCGGCGTCGAGGATCGCGACGAGCGACACTTCCGGCAGGTCGAGACCTTCGCGCAGCAGGTTGATGCCAATCAAGGTGTCGAATTCACCGCGGCGCAGGTCGCGCAGGATGCGCACGCGCTCGAGCGTATCGATTTCCGAGTGCATGTAACGGCAGCGCACGCCGGTTTCGGTGAAATATTCGGCGAGGTCTTCGGCCATGCGTTTGGTCAGCGTGGTGACGAGGACGCGCTCGTTGCGCTCGGCGCGCAGGCGAATTTCCTCGAGCAGATCGTCCACCTGCCCTTTCACAGGCCGCACTTCGATTTGCGGATCCACCAGGCCCGTGGGGCGAATCACCTGCTCGACTACCACTCCCGCCGAGCGCGTCAGCTCGTATGGACCGGGCGTCGCCGAAACGTAGAGCACTTGCCCGGTGCGGTGCTCGAACTCCTCGAAATTCAGCGGGCGGTTGTCGAGCGCCGAGGGCATCCGGAAACCGTAGTTCACGAGCGTCTGCTTGCGCGAGCGGTCGCCTTGATACATCGCGTGGAGCTGGGGAATGGTCTGGTGCGATTCGTCGATGAACAGCAAATAATCCTGCGGAAAATAATCGAGCAGCGTGGGCGGGGCTTCGCCGGGCAGGCGGCCGGACATGTGCCGCGAATAATTTTCGATGCCGTGGCAATAGCCGATGGTGCGCATCATCTCGATGTCAAACATGGTGCGCTGCCAGACACGTTGCGCCTCCGCGTACTTGCCCTGGCGTTCGAGCTCGGGCTTCCACCAGTCGAGCTCTTCAAGGATCGTCTTGATCGCGCGCTCTCGCTGCGCGGCCGGCATGACGTAGTGCGATTTCGGATAGACCGTCAGCCTCGATAAATCCTTCTGGCCGGAGCGCACTTCGCCAGTGAGCGGATCGATCTGGCGGATGGCGTCGACTTGATCGCCCCAAAGCTCGATGGCGTAGCCGTTGTCTTCGTACGGGGGATAAATTTCCAGGCGATCGCCGCGCACGCGGAACGTGCCGCGGCGCAAATCTTCCGCGCGCTGGTACTGCATCTCCACGAGTTTCCGGAGCATCGCTTCGCGATTGGTGCTTTGCCCCTTTTCGACCATGAGCAGCATGCCGTAATACGCTTCGGGAGAGCCGATGCCGTAGATGCACGAGACGGAGGCGACCACGATGACGTCGCGGCGCTCGAACAGCGAACGCGTCGCGCTCATGCGCAGCTTGTCCAGCTCGTCGTTGATCGTGGATTCCTTTTCGATGTAAGTGTCGGAAGCGGGAAGGTACGCTTCCGGCTGGTAGAAATCGTAGTAGCTGACGAAGTATTCGACCGCGTTCTGCGGGAAGAAACTCTTGAATTCACTGTACAGCTGCGCGGCGAGCGTCTTGTTGTGCGCGAGCACGAGAACGGGCCGGTTCGCCCGCTCGACCACCTTGGCCGCGGTGAACGTTTTTCCCGATCCCGTCACGCCGAGCAGGACCTGATGCTTTTCGCCCGCCTCAATGCCGCGCGAAAGCTGCTCGATGGCCTCCGGCTGATCGCCGCGAGGCTCGTAGTCGCTCATGAGTTTGAAGTTCATCGCTTATGGACAGCACGGCGCGCCTACGAGGCCGCGCAGAACTATTTATTATAGCGCATACGGCAACGAACCGATGGGAGCGCATGATTTCCAGGGCGGGCTGCATTCCCATGAGCCGACTCCCCGGGGGTTTTCCGTTTAGAAATACCCTTACGCAAAAAAGTCCTGCCGCCGAAAAAATTACCAGTGCTAGTACCCCTCTGAATTGGCCTGCTATTCAAGACGTATCCAGCTGAGCCGCTGCCACTTAGCAATTATTTTCCTTCCTGGCGCACGCCTTGCACCATTTCAGACCCTAGTAGCGCAACAACTGAGCTGCGAGAAAAAACAATATCTCCGGTTCAGGAAGGACAAGAAGAAGGAAATCAAAGCGACTTGAGGAGGGCTTAGTGATGATTCTCCTAAAGCGATGGGCAATGATGATGATCGTGATTCTCGCATTCGGTCCAGCCACATTCGCACGGGGCCATGACGAGGCGAAGAAGGAAGAGGATCGCATTGCGAATTCGAGCGCAGTCATGACGGAGATTCTCAATGTCCCGGACAATATCCCGCGGGACTTACTCGACAAGGCGCGTTGTGTTGTCGTAATGCCGTCGGTCCTTAAAGCGGCGTTTATTCTTGGAGGCGATTACGGCCGCGGGACAATGGTCTGCCGCACCGGAAAAGATTTCTCGGGCCCGTGGGGCGCTCCGGCGATGTACGCGTTAGAAGGCGGCAGCATCGGTTTTCAGATTGGTGGCGAAGCAACAGACTTCGTCTTCCTCATCATGAACGATCGCGGCGCGAACAGTCTCTTGCATAGCAAGGTCAAGCTTGGCGGCGACGCATCCATAGCCGCCGGCCCGGTGGGCCGGGACGCAACTGCGGACACGGACGCATATATGCGCTCCGAAATTCTGAGTTATTCGCGAGCGCGAGGGGTGTTCGTGGGCGTCTCACTCGAGGGCTCAACACTACGTCCGGATGAACGGGGCAACCGCAACCTTTACGGACGCTCGGTGACTGCGGCGCAGATCGTCAGGGAATCGGAGGTGCGGGCGCCTTCCATCGCGAGCAGCTTGATCGCGAAATTGGAAAATGCTTCACCCCGATTAAGGTCTTAGAAATTGTGCCCTGGAGGAGGCGGACTCGCAAGTCCGCCTCTCTTCTTCGCTCGCGCGCTTAAAGCGGGGAAACTAGAAAGGGCGAATACCGGAATGACACGCGCGAAAGGAGATTAGTGATGGCTGAGAAAAATATTTCTGTCTTTGGAATCTATCCACATCGAGCAAGCTTTGAATACGCGTTCGGAGTTTTGAAGGGAGAAGGGTTCCGCGATACGGATATTTCCGTCCTGCTTCAGGAAAATCCCGGGACTAAGGATCTTGCGACAGAAAAGGCAACGAAAATGCCGGAAGGCGCGGCCACTGGCGCAGGCTCGGGAGCGATTATCGGAGGCGCGCTTGGCTGGTTGGCAGGAACTGGCGCGCTTTCTTTCCCTACCCTCGGGCCATTGATCGTAGCAGGACCCATTATTGCGACATTGGCAGGAATTGGAGTTGGCGGAACACTGGGCGGGGTCTCAGGAGCACTAGTTGGGCTCGGAACGCCTGAATACGAAGCCACGAGGTATCAAGGGCGGATCGAAAAAGGCGGCATTCTCTTATCCGTGCACTGCGATAGCACAAATTGGGTGAATAAAGCCAAATTTCTGCTCCGCTCAACCGGCGCGGAAGATGTCTCGTCCACTGTCGAATCTGCCGCGGACTATGACGATTCCGATCGTCCCATGTGTCGGAGTACTTTTGGCTAGAGATGCTGCACCAGGCCCGCTGATTATCGGCAGGTGGCCATGGGGGAAGTCTTCGACAAATTATTTCTCATGCGCATCGTCCACGACTTGCGCAACCTGCGAGCGCGTCGAGATTGTCCCGGCGTAGTGCATGGAAGTGTTGTGGTTGGAGGTAAGCGTCACGTCCATTTGTTCCGTTCCGGTTTGCGTCACGCTTACAACCATGCCCGAGGCGAGCGACACGTACAGCAAACTTTGCGCCGAACCGTTCCACTTCCCTGCCGATTGCACTCCATCCTTGCGAAATTCCGGGGGGGTCGGATCGCGGACTGCCTTTGAACGGACAAGATTCAAATTCGCAAGGATCACGGCGCAGTCAGTTGGCGATTGTGAATTTGCGGCGGAATCCGCGGCGCCCGGGGTGGTTGGGACATCGGGATTCGGCGGGTGGCAGGACTCGTTGCGCAGATATTGCGAATCGGTGCGCCAGACCAGGCCGGCGATGGGCAGTGTATTCGCCGGCTCTTCCGAGGACCACGCTTGCCCTACCGAAACGCCTCCGGGAGGCGCGCCAGCGCTGGCGCTGAGTTGCGCGATCCATTCGCGCGCCGATTGCGCCGCTTTTTCGGAGTCGGAAATTCCCTCGAGGCCCTCAACGTATTTCACTTTTCCATTGGCATCGAGCGTGAATTCGACCTCTTTGCCTTCCAGCTTATGATATTGCTCGCTGGTTTCGGTCCCCGCCGGATCGAACGTATCGCTGCGGACGCTGGCCGTGGATTTCTCATACGTGGTGCGCAGCCGGATTCCGCCGGGAGTGCCGGCATCGGCGGGCAACACTTCGATACGCACCTTTGCGTTCCAAACGACCACGAGGCTGGACGGGCCCTGCGGATCCGACGCGAGCCCGGAGCGGTATGTATCGGTGGTCGTCTCAAATTCCATTTCGTACCGAAAAGTCTCGCCGGGAACAAATCGTGGAGAAAGAGAAACGCGCGGAGAAACCGCGATGCCCTTTTGGTCCCGAGCGCGCGACAATTTTTTTTGGACGCTAGGTTGAGCGTGCGCACCAAGCGAAGTCCCCAGCAATATTGCGCACATCGCGCCCGCGTACCGGGTGAATAGCTGGCGATCGCTCATGAATGCAAAGATGGTCCGCACAATTCGATAGTATGACGTGGGATCGGGTGTTGCAACGTGGCGCGGGACTGGGGGATTTGCATCTTCTTTCCGGAAGACTGGAAGAACGAGCCGTCGGAGCTTCGCCAATCTCACTGGGGTCTACTCAAATAGTAAATTAGTTGTGTTGGGGCCAGGGAAGGCGTACGATGCGCGAACAATTGGGCCTGTTCGGGGATTCCACGTAAATCGTCTCAAGTGCAGTGTATGCGAACTTGAGGAGGTGTCGTGAACAAACGTCTGCTATCCCTAGCCTTCCTATCCAGCTTGTGCATCATCGGCGGTTGTGCCAGTGGCGGAGGCAGTCCTCCGCCGCCTGTTTTAGCTACTCACTTTTCTGTCACGGCTGCTTCTGTCCCAACCGCCGGGACCTCTTTCAGCTTTAGCGTCACTGCGGTGGGCGACTCGGGTCAGACAGCCACGAGTTACGCGGGGACCGTGCATTTCACAAGCACTGATCCTCAGGCGGTATTGCCGGCCGCATCGATGCTAACGAACGTGACGGGGACATTCACGGCCACGCTGAAAACCGCCGGGCCCCAAACCATCACGGCTACCGATGCGAATTCGCTCTCGGGCAGCTCGACCTCGATCACCGTCAGTCCTGGAGCAGCGACCCACTTTTCCGTAACTGGTCCAACAGCCGCTTCGGCCGGGCTGCAATTCTTCTTCACGGTAACCGCATCCGATGCCTTTAACAACATTGCGACCGGCTACTCCGGTCTGGTGCACTTCTCGAGCAGTGACGGCCAAGCTGTGCTGCCCGCTAACTCAGTGTTAACGAACGGGGTCGGAAGCTTTCCGGCGACCCTGAAGATGGTCACCAACACAACCCTCACGGCGGCAGACAGCATAACCACCTCGATTAGTAGCGGTCCAATTGTGATTAACGTTGTCAGCAATGCGCCCACGCACTTTGCCATTGTTACGCCTGGCTCTGTAACGACTCGGAGGTCCTTCGGCGTTGCGGTCACCGCTCAGGACGCTATTAACAACGTGTCCGCCGGCTATTCCGGGACCGTCCAATTTGCCAGTACCGACAACCAAGCGCACCTGCCGGTCAGTTCACCACTTACAAGCGGTACAGGAAACTTTTCGGCCACCTTTGAGAACGCTGGCCCCCAAACCATCACTACCACGGACACGGTCCAGCCTTCCCTTACAGGAGCTTCGAGTTCGATTATCGTCAGTGCTGCTGCCGTGCTCGCTATCGCCTCAGCCGCCCCGCCGAGCGGGACATTCGGCGTGACTTACGGCCCGAGTGAAACCGAATCCTTCGAGTGTTTTAGTTTTAACCACTGCGTTCCATGCAGCAGTTCGGGTACGAGATGTACGGGGCTTCCGAACTGCCACAGTCACCCTACATTTCCCTGTGTTTCACCAAGATCGGTCCAGGATGGTTTCCAACTCGCAGCCACCGGAGGAGTGCAACCCTACGTGTGGAGCGCCCCGGGATTGCCCCCCGGACTGAATGTGAATTCCCAGACCAGCGAGATATTTGGCACTCCCACATCACCGGGCAGCTATAACGTTCCTCTGACCGTGACGGATTCGGGCACACCACAAGTAACGACGCCCATGAGCTACACCATCACTATTAACGACCCGGCGCCTCCAGTCATCAGCTCCGCGCCTGCGCCGCCTTCCGGAGCGGTGAATATCCCATATAGCTTCACCTTCATGGCATCCAGCTCGGCTCCGCCTTTGATGTGGAGAGTTAGCGCTGGCACGCCGCCTCTGGGCCCGATGCTCAATCCGGATGGGGTGCTCTCGGGTACACCAACGGCGACTGGAACATCTACCTTCACGCTCATAGCGGAAGATTCGTTCAAACAAGACTCAGCGCCGCAAGATTTCAGCATTCAGATTTTTTTGCATGGTTTCAAGGCCACCGCTGGCAGCATGGCAGGCCCGCGCATCGCGCACACCGCGACGTTGCTGAGCACTGGAGAAGTGCTCGTGGCAGGAGGAACAGATGGGAGCGGCATGCCCATCGCGACGGCCGAGCTTTATGATCCCGCTAACGGAACCTTTTCCTTGACCGGCAGTATGGCAACAGCACGCGCCCACTTCGCGGCCACATTGCTCTGCGATTTATCTGCATCGCCCTGCAATGACAAGCGAGTGCTCGTGACGGGAGGCCTGGACATTAATGGTAATCCCCTCATGTCGGCCGAGCTTTACGATCCAAGCACGGGAAAATTTTCCCCGACGACCGGGAGCATGCAATTCGTGCACGCAAGCCACACCGCTACGTTGCTCAAGACCGGAAAGGTGCTGATCATTGGTTGGGGCCCCGCCACAGCGGAACTGTTCGATCCGTCCACCGGAACCTTCAAAGCGACGGGCAGCATGTTGGAGCCGCGCGTCGGGCATACGGCTACGCTACTGACGAGCGGAAAAGTGCTCGTGGCCGCAGGGATCGGACAGGTCGGAGGGGCCCCGGGAGTGCTTGCGGAGTCCGAGTTATACGATCCAGCCACGGGAAGTTTTTCGCAGACACTCGGCCATCTAGCAAACGCACGTCAGTTGCACACCGCGAGTTTGCTCGCAGACGGGAAGGTGCTTGTTGCCGGAGGCATGTTGGACAATGCCGGGACGGCCACTGCCACTGCGGAGTTGTTTGATCCAACTACTCAAATGTTCACAGCCACTAAGGGCAGCTTGGCGACCGCGCGTGACTTCCATACGGCCACTGTACTCAATGACGGTACGGTTGTTGTGACGGGAGGCGACAATGGGAATGGAACGCTTGCTACGGCCGAGGTGTATGATCCAACCGCTGATACCTTTTCCCCGACCGGTGGTATGGGAAGTACCCGCGAATCGCATACGGCAACGCTGTTGAATAGCGGAACAGTGCTAGTAAACGGAGGAGCCGGCGGCGGCGAGGCGACGGCAGAGCTGTACCAGTAGCACTATCTTTGACGAGAGGTGGGCTGTGCTGCTGGCTTTGGATCGGCAGGCGGAACCACTAGCTTCGGGGTCTCGATCGTCCCGCGTAATAGAAAACTTGGCGGCGACGCGGAAGCGGGAGCCGTCGCGGCCTGGAAAATCGAAGGGCGGACTCGAATGTTCAGGGCATGAGAGAACTCGATTCGCCCGTCCGCTTCGAGGCGCCCTCGCGAATTGTCCAACACGAAATTTGCGAGATCGATCCCCTTGTCTTGGATGCGGTACGTTCCCTGAACGGATGAGAACGTGTCCGGCGCTGCGTCCGGATTGTCCCCCGGAAAGACGCCGGCGAGATCGAGGCCGCTCAACGCGGCATTTCGCCCCACTAGCGTTCCCTGCCCTTGCATCGATCCAATCAAATCCTGGCGGCCAATGCCATGAGCGGATAGGGTGAGCGCGGCGGATACGTTTCCGCCGATCCGGCTGTTCAAGAAAGGCACGGCGCGACCAAGCTGGGCAAGGTCCACACGGTCGAAGCGGCCCTGAAACGCATAAGAGGGATCGGGCAAGAGCTGCGCGTCGAACGAGCCGGAAATCTTTCCACCAAAAAATTCAGCCTGGGCCTTCCGAATCCGGATTGTCCGTCCGGCGAGTTCCGCTTCGCCGTCGAATTGTTCGATCTGCATCGGCGGAACGTCAATCAAATCGGCGCGGAGACGCCCGCGCGCCGCGAGCCGGGTGACGACCCCTTCGGCAAGGGGAGCCGCGGAGACAGCAGAATTCGAGCCGGTGAAACGCGCAAGGAAGCCGGGTCTGGCGCGCGGGCCGAGCCAGCGGTCCATTTCCGCCGCATCAAGATGATCCGCGGACAGATCGAATGTCCATTGTTTGTCCGAATATTTCCGGGCGATCGAGCCATGCCAGACCGCGCCGAACGCCTCCGCCGCGGATAGCGTGATGGTCCGTTGCAGCGGCGCAAATTCAACGTGGGCCTTGGGCAAGTGCACTGGCTGATTGACGTACGCGGGACTCCAGGTCAGGCCAAGAAAATCCATCGCCCCAATCCACGGCGCCGGAGGCGACACCGAGAGATGAACTCCGCGCATCCTGACCGAAAGGCCGCCGGCAGCGGTCCAGTCCGAATTAATGGGTTGCGCGACCGCCGCGGTTAGAGCCAGCCAATCCTGCACGCGCGGGGTTGCGCCTTCTATGGAAAAATTCCAATCCAGCGGCCAGCGAAACACGCCATCGGACCGCGGAAAAAGGGAACCGCGCAATACAAAGGAATTCTGCGGCTCGCTGCCAGCCGGGGTCGCGTCACTCCCCGCCACCACTGATGCGGAGGAAAAGGAAAACTGCGTCGGCGCAAAATCGATTCCTCCATGCGATACGCTCGCTCTCAGGGCGCCGATCCGTAGCGGCGCGGGCAACGATTTGGCCGTCAGTGTTCCGCCAACGCTGGCGATGCCGCCCTGCTGAATTTGAATGGGCCATCCGCCAAGCTTTACGTCCACGCCGAGGACGCAATCCGCCCGCAGATCTTCCGCGACTTCAGGCCGCAGGGCTCGATACCAGGAGAGGACATCGCCGAGCGCGAGTGTCGAGGACTCGATGCGCAGTTGAGGCTGAAGCCCGTGCGCCCATTCCAATTCACCGGCCCCGTGGAGTTGCGACGCCGGCAATTCCACAAGCAGCTTCCAAATTTCCGCGCGGCGCTCGCCGAGCCTCCAGTTCATCTCCACGGAAAGGTTCGCCGCGGGATCCGTGTCACGCTCGGGGAGTCTCCACCCGTGCATTCCGGTCAATCGCGCCACTCCGGACATGGACCATTGCGCTCCGCCGGAATCCGCGCCGCGAATCGGAGACGAGTCCAAAGGAGCGATGCGCGCATTGAGATCGACCGCAAGCTGGCCGCGCATCCCATAGTCATCCTGCCGGATGAGACGCAACGCATCGGCCATTGACGCGGCGCGCCAAGTCAGATTGAGTTCGGCCGGCTGAAGGCGCGCGGTCGTACCGGCAATCGAACCGCGCAAGCGGAGCGTGCCGATATCTTGCAGCTCGACACCGGCGCGCATCGGGCGAGCTTCCAGGTCAAGCTGCCAGCGGCCCACCACATTCTGCTCGACTTGGCCGGAAACATCGACGAGCGCGAAGGGGCTCTTGTTGTCTCCCTGCTTGAAATTGATTCGCCCGCCGTCCACGTCGATTCGGGCAGGGCGCGCCGCCCGCACATCGGGCGAAGGGGCCACCGGACCCACAAAGCCGGGACGCGACCCAAGCTGCGAAGCGGGCGGCAACCAGCGCTCGATGTTCCAGTGGCCCTCGGCGTCTCGCGCCAGATTCAGGCTTGGCCGCGACAGCGACACGGAACCAAACTCAAAACGTCCGGCGAGCAGGGCCGACCAGCGCAGACCGGCAGTGAGCGTATCCGCGCGCAGGAAATATTCGTTGCCGAAATGCGGATCGTCCGAGACGCTGACGAAATGGGCTTCGATCCTGGCGCCATCGAGCAAACTGAAATCGAACCAGGAAACGTCGACGGGGCGGCCAAAGCTCGCCGTGAGGTGCGCGATCAGGTATCGGCGCGCGGCGCTGGCCCGCAAGGCGCGCGAAAATCCGGCACTCGCGGCGAGGAGCAACACGCCGCCGATCAAAACCGCACGCAGCCACTTTCGCTTGGTCATGGCGTAATCAGGAATTGTTGCAAAAGGCGGGAAAGAAGAAAAGCGCTGCGTCAGTGAACTTCATGCAGCATCCGCGACCACCGCGTCCGCGACGGCAAATGCAGGACGGTGTCGAGGAGATTCAAGAGCCAGGAGTTCAAGTTCCGGTCCGCGCTCTCATCGCCCACCACAGACCAGTAAATCACCACCGGACGGCCCATGATGGCGTCGCGATCCACGAATCCCCAAAAGCGGCTGTCCCAGCTATGGTCGCGGTTATCGCCCATGGCGAAATATTTTTCAGGAGGGACCACAATTTCGCCCTCGTGAATGTACTGAAAAATTTCGTCCGACCATTCCGGCTGCATGTTGGCCTGGAGATATTCCGGACTATGCGGAGGGAAGTTGTCTCCGAACGGGTCGTACGGCGCGGCAGGATCGCGGACGATGTAGGGCTCGCTGATCCGCTTCCCGTTGACGTAAACCTGCTGATCTACAATCTTGATGCGGTCGCCGGGGATTCCAATCACGCGCTTGACGTAATGCGGATGATCCTGAAACGGAAATTTGAAGACGATAATGTCCCCGCGGCGAATTTCGCGATACGGAAGAATATGGTCGTACCAGGTTCCGCGCCCGCCGAAAATAAATTTATTCACGAGGAGGTGATCGCCGACCAGAAGCGTCGGCTCCATGGATTGCGAAGGAATCTTGAACGCCTGCACGATGAACGTCGTGCCGAACAGCGCCAGGATCACCGTGACCAGAAGCGATTCGATGTACTCGCGCACCGTGGCGGGACGCGTTCCCTCGTGCTGCGCCGTGGCGGCTTCGCGCGCTTCGACGGCCTGTGCGGTTTCAGACGTCACTTCGTTCCTCAGTTCTCCTCAACTCCCAATTGTATCAGCGCCGCTATCGCGGCGGACTGTTCCGCTTCTTTTTTCGTTCTCCCGCATCCGATCGCGGTCACTTGCCCGCCGATCCGGACCTCGACGCGAAATGTTTTCTGATGATCCGGACCCGTCTCCGCAATCACATGATAAGCGCCCGGCGTCATTCCCCGCGATTGCAGAAATTCCTGCAGCGCGGACTTATGATCGGTGTGGCCCAGGCGTTCGGCCTCGACCGAGATCGTTCCCTCCACGAGAGAACGCCGGACGAATCCGCGGGCCGCCTCCAGCCCGCCATCCAGATAGATCGCCGCGATCAGGGCTTCGTACGCGTCCGCCAGAAGCGCCGGCTTGGTTCGTCCGCCGGTTTTCTCTTCGCCGCGGCCGAGAAGCAAGTACTTGCCTACGCCGAGGCGTTGGGCGGAGAGAGAAATCGCGGTGGCGTTGACCAGGCGCGCGCGGCTCTTGGAGAGCTGGCCCTCGCTCCAATCCGGAAATTCCCGAACCAACTCTTCACTCACGATCAACTCGAGGACGGCATCTCCGAGAAATTCCAGTTTCTCGTTGCTCTCCGCAGGGTCGCACTCCGCGCGTTCCGGGATGCGAGAGCTGTGCATGAGCGCCTGGTGAAGCCATCGAGGGTCGCGAAATTGATGCCCGAGAAGTGACTCCAACTCCGCGATCTCAGTGAACGCCATATTTTCCGGCTCAGTCCCTGCTCAACTTTGTTCCCGACGCCACATCTTTCTTCATGGCTTCCTCGCGAGCCTTGCACTGGGTCGTGAGCGGCCCGGTCGCAGCGCATTTGTCATAGGCGGCGATCGCGCCGTTCATGTAGCTGGCTTGCGCATCGGCATTGCCCAGCAAGTAGTAGTCGACCGGATCGGGGCTCGTCGCCAGCTGCACGGCCTGGGTCAATTCGTTCCGGGCATCGTCGAATTTATTATGGTCGATGGCGAGCAGGCCCAAACCGCTGTGACACAGAGCGAGCTTGTCATTCTTGGCCTTCTCGAAAGTGGCCTCGTCGACCGTTTCCGGCTTCGTCAGATTCGGAATCAGTTCGATGGCGTGGTGCGCGTACACCTCAGCTTTCTGTAACTGCTGCGGGCCGTCCGGAGTATTCGATTTCACGCGCCGCGGGATGGCCATCGCCAGCAGGGCCAGCACATCCACGTTGTCGGGATCGAGTTCGAGCGCCTTGGCGCCGGCGGCGAACATCTTATCCGTATTGCCAGTGGTGTAATAGGCGGTGGTCAGCATGCCGTATACTCCGCCGACATATCTGCTCATTGGAAATTTCGTTATGAAATCCTCGCCGATCGGGATTTGCATGGCCGGATCGCCGCCCTGGGCCGCCAAAACGCCTTTGTATGCTGCTTCCTCCGCCTTATTGACTTTCGGCTGCTTGCCCGACTCTTTCGGCGCCGGCGCATTCTGAGCCGGCGCAGCAGCGGGCGCCGGCGCTGAACCGTACTGAGCCCTGGATATCTCCGCTTGCAGGAAAATGGCGACCGTGAGCCCCAGCAATGCCACCGACCACCTGAAATGCTTTGCCTTCATGATAGGAATCTCCTCCGCGAAAATATTCTCGGAGATTGATCGAACGCTCCGAGTGGATTGCATGTTGCTCCTGCGCTCCTTGCCGCGTACCCCTCTGCGGCAGGAAGCGCAGAAATATAATTACGACTTACCGTCCGACTGCCGACCACGCGACGGCGTCTGGTACCCCGTCTCGATCCCGCGTTGCGCGGCGGTCCGCGCCGAATCCGGCGCTCCGGCAACCGCCAGCGCCGCGCGATACTCCAACACGGCCAAGTCCCGCTTCCCCTCTACATCGTACATTCTTCCGAGATAAATATGCGACCACGAAAGATTCGCGGGATCGGGGTGCGCGCCCGGATCGGCGAGGGGATTCTGCGCGGCCGCGATCACCTTCGTAAATAATTCGCGCGCCTGGTCCGGCTTGCCCTGAAGCGCGGAAGCCACGGCAAGGCCATAGGTGGCGCGCTCATCATCCGGATGCGACGCGAGGACTCGTTCAAAGGACGCAGCGGCCGCGGCGCCGTTCCGTGCTGAAATCTGCCGCTGTCCTTCGGCTAGATCGTCATCCAGCGGATTCGACGATTCGGCCGGCTTGGCCGCCACTTGCGTGTTTTCCGGCGGCGCATTCCCTGCCGGCGCCGCATCCGCAAATTTCACGCCGCGCAACCGGCGCTGTTCCGCTTCCACATCGATTCCCTTGATCAGGTCCGGGAGATAATACCCCATCGCCGGTTCCGATTTTTCAAATCCGGTAAGCCCAGCGTAGATGGGGCGGACGAGAACGTATCCGCTGCCTTCGGCCTGATCGATGGCCGACGCCAAATCCGCCGGGGAAAGGCGGCGCAATCGAAGCTCCACCGCGCGGACCAGGCATTCGTCAAAGAAGGCCGAAAAATCGTCGTGCAAATCCACCGGGAGAAGCGGCGCGTGCGCGGCGTACTCGAGAAGGGGCGAAGCCTTGGAAGCCTGGACCCGGTAGCGAATCGCGATCGGATCGAGGAGAAAATGCAGAAAGGCGTGGCGAATGTCGTCCATCGGCGGATCGGTGCTGGGCCGGACTACCAGCGCGTACTGGTCGCCAAATGTTTTGAAGATGGTCTTGCCGCCGGCCAGAGGTTCGACATAAACGGAAAACGACCGGCCGCTGTTGGACCGTATGATTTCGCGAAGGTAATTCGTGACGGTGAAAACGAGATTGGAAATGGGGGCGCGTAAGCTCTCAACGCCGCGTTCGTAGTCCGGCTGATAAAATTTCCAGAGTTCGTCGAGCTTCGCCTCGCTGTAAAAATTGGCCAGAATCGGGTTGAAGCCTTCCAGGCTGAGCGCCTCCGGCGGCAAATCGTCACGACGCAACTCAAACTTAAAATCCGGAGGCGGGCCGGCCACAAGGGCGAAGGAAGCGAACCGCGAGAACGTGGCGCCTGAATCGCCCAGCGCGTGCTCCGCGTAGTACTTGCGAAGCGCTGCCACGGCAGGTCCCTGAAGCGCCAGCATCCGCTGGCGCAGCTGAGTGCGCCCCGCGGTCTCGCCCGCGGCGCCCCGATCAGACTCGTATCCTGCTGCGTCGAGCGCGCACATCACCGCAAAAAGCTGCGGGCTCGAATCAACGGAAACAGTCCGGTGGCCCTGGTCCGGCGCGGACGGGGACGCGGCCTTGGGCGCCGGCGTTTGCGCGCGCGCGTGCGATGGCGCAACCAGGAGCAAGACAGCTCCGAGGCACGCTCTCGACGCACACCGATAATTGCTAATCATGAACCGCAATCGGTTATCCAGTCAGCTCTAGAATTTACAAGGCCCGGCCAACCCAGTCAAGAAACCCTTCCATAGTTGGAAGGTTATTCCAGCGGCCAGGTTGTCCTGCTCGTATTGTAATGGGGAACGGAAGAAGGAGAAAAAATTCCGCGCGGACTAGTTCAATTTGAAATCGACACTGACAGTCACAAGAGAGGCGGCGGGTTTTCCGTCTACCAGGGCGGGCGAATATTTCCACTGTTTCACCGAGTCAACAGCCGCTTCCCGGAGAAGCATCGGCCCGTTCAGCGCCCTCGCGCCGGTGACCTTTCCAGTCGAATCGACGTTTGCGGCAACCGTGACGCTTCCCTGAACGCCCGTTTGTTTCGCGGTCGCGGGGTATACGGCCCGCGCCGAAGAAATCAATTTCGCGTCTTGCACTATCTTGGGCGCGGCTACAGGCGCCGGAGCGGGAGGCGCCAGAGCAGAAGGAGGTGGCGCAGGCGGATTGGATGTGCGTCCGGAGGAGGTCAGCAAGCCGGCGGGCGGCATGCTTCCCACTGCTTCATTCGAAGCAATTTCGGTTGTAGGAGCGGCACCCTCGCCCATAGCGAGATTTTTATTTGGCGCATTCGGAGAACCGATCTTCAAGTTCGGCATCACAGGACGGCGTGAGGACGGCAGGTCCGGCTGCTTTGCGACAACTGGGCTTTTTTCCTGGCGCCGGGCATTTCGTGGGTCTGGCCGCGACTCTGGCCGTGCGTCCGTAGTTGCCGGGCCCGTGACTACGGCAGGAACCGGCGCAGCAACGGCCACGGGCTGGCTCTGCTCGACGGCGACCGGCTGTGCCGGGGTCTGAGCCGGGGTTGCCGCCTGCGCTGAGGCGTCCTGCGGTGGTGCGACAGGTTCAGGCGCGGGAAGCGCCGCGAGAGGTTGCGGCGCGGTTGGCTGGCTCACTGCGGTTTTTTTTGCGACTGGGACAGGAGCGGGTCCTTGGTGCATGAAGTACACTACGGCGCCAACGCCTGCCAGAACCAACGCGGCAGCACCCAGGATGAGCGGCATGCGTCCGTTCGAAGAATCGGATGAAGACCCGGGTTGCTCATAGGCCATCAAGCCTTTGCTCAGGAAATCGCGCGTCGTGGCAGTGGACGTAGTCGACAATGCATCCCTCATTGCCGCTATCGCGTGCTTCTCCACCGGAAGCTCCGCAGGCGTCGAATTCCAGTTTGCAAGAGAAGTGGGGCTGGCGATCTCGGAAAGATTGTAATCGGAATTGTCCTTGGCCATCCTCTCCGAAGGGGGCCTTGCCGGTTCGGTTTTCGATTCGCGCGTCGTGGCGGAAGAAGAGATGCTAGCCAGTCCGGGAATGTCATCGAATGTTGGACCACTCCCCAAAGACACGCTTGTAGGCTTCGCCGGCGTTTCCGAAAAACTAGTCGCGCGATATGGAGCCGGGGCCGGCGGTGCATGGACTTCCCTGGGTGTTGGAGAAGAAGCCGACGGCACCGCAGTGGTAGCAGGATTGTTCTCCTGGTGAATGTTCCAGAAATCGTTTACGGGTTCCATGAATTCGACTTCGACGTATCCCTTCACGCTGGGCAAGTTGCGCCCGCCAACGACGCGGCAGACCACGTCACGTCCATTCGGATTTGAGAGGATGACCGTTAGTCCGACCGGCATATTGTTGGTGCTGCGAAGGACTGCCCCGTTATCGAACACAATGACGGTCCTGCCCTCTTCCCGAATCGGCTGGGTCACGCCGCCCGCCTGGTTCGGCAAACTTCGAATGGTGACGCCAACTTCCAGACAAACAGGATTGGAACGAGGAGACTGGCCGGCTTTGTTTTCAGAGCCCTGCGAGGACGTACCCGGCTTGTTTGGGCTATTCATTCCAGGGGAGTCTTTGATCGTAAGTGTCACGGCATCCCGATCATGAACGGTCGCGCGCACAGGGATATGCGCGCACCATCAGAATGTGACTATTTTCATCTTTGCAGGGGATGGCTGGCTATAGTACGTGCGTACTACATTGGAACGAGCGGCTCAAAAGAACACTCCCGCTACCTGACTCGGAGGCTATGCAGTTAGGAGATTCGAGTGTCGGATGATCCACCGCTCGGGGGTAGAGGACAGATCACCGCGCCGGAGATGCAGGTCATGAGCGCCGCCCTTCAAACGTGAAGGACAGGACAAGCCCACTTCAAAATCATTCAAAGCCCGGGCCACCCCGGCCCCGAAAACTCAAAAGTTGACGCACCCAGCCACTGATAAGTATGCCTGAAAGCGCTTAGACTGAATCGCTTCGTGTCATTCTTTTTCTGATAGTTCTCCACAAGAAACTTCCGATCAGCAAGCTTTCTACAATCCCCACGATGGGAAGGGTGATGCCGTGAAATAAAATTCCTATGGCTGCTGGCAGTTCTTTCATC
>JGI12269J14319_10000589_pt1 | contig 34806 bp, 29 predicted proteins | sample PeaSoiSIISIP2007_FD_14319 | JGI IMG/M metagenome (IMG submission 14319)
ACGTGAACGCGGCCATCAACATCGCGGCGGGGCACGCCGTGACTGCGCGGGGAGGCGACGGGGCAGCCCGGCCCGTGAACCGCGAACCTCACCTGCTTGCCTCCTTAACCGGACGTGGGTAGCTGGAATCCCCCGCCTTCAGGCAGGGGAGGATGTCAAAAAGCTGGTCGTCGCCAGTGGCGCAGGCTACATAGGCTCAGTCAGACGGGAAGTGGCTGGCGCTGGCTGATCGCGGCTTGCGGATACTGTGTGTGGCCTGAGCCGATGTACTTGATCCGCGGTGAGTGACCGTGGTTGACTCTTATCGCTCGTGCTGAGTCACGTAGCGGGCATGTTACGCCTTGATCAGCGGCCCGGCCGGGTGCGACCGGGAAGGCGGATGCCGTGAGCCTGTTGCATGCGGTGGAGGTGCCGCGGCTGCCTGTGTCCCGGCTGGAGCCGGTCATCGGCGCCCCGCGGTATGCGGAGCTGGCCCGGACCGCCGGCCAGGCCCGGCAGGTGCTGGCCGGGCGCACCATCTGGAACGTCAACTCGACCGCAGCAGGCGGCGGGGTCGCCGAGATGCTGCAGGTCCTGGTCGGGTACGTCCAGGATCTCGACATCCCCATCGGCTGGCTGGTGATCACCGGCGACGCCGAGTTCTTCGCAATCACCAAGCGGCTGCACAACCAGATCCACGGCAGCCCGTCCGGAGGCCCGCTCGGCGCGGCGGAGGCCGGTCATTACGCGCAGATGCTGGCCGCGAACGCCGCGGAGCTGGCTGCCCGGGTCCGGCCCGGTGATGTGGTGCTGCTGCACGACCCGCAGACCGCTGGCCTGGCCGCGCCGCTGGCGCAGGCGGGCGCCCGGGTGGTGTGGCGCTGCCACATCGGCGTGGACTGGGAGAACGAGGTGACCCGGGCAGGGTGGGACTTCCTGCGGCCGCACCTGGCCGCTGCGGAGGCGTTCGTATTCTCGCGCCGGGAATACGTCCCGGCGTGGATCCCCGCTGGCAAGGCGTGGATCATCCCGCCGTCGATCGACCCGTTCTCCCCGAAGAACCAGCAGCTCGCCGCCGATACCGTGCAGGCCATCTTGGTGAGGCTGGGCGTGCTGGATGGTGCAGCGCCGACGGCGCCCGCAACGTTCGTGCGCCGCGACGGCGAGGAGGACGTCGTCACCAGGCCAGCCGTCATCATTGGCGAGGGCCGCCCCGGACCCGATGATCCGGTGCTGGTGCAGGTCTCCCGCTGGGACCGGCTCAAGGACATGGCCGGGGTCATGCGCGGCTTCGCCAACCATGTCGCGCCCGTCGGTGACGGGTACCTGATGCTGGTCGGCCCGGCGGTCAAGAATGTGAGCGACGACCCTGAGGGCGCAGCGGTCTACGGCGAGTGCCTGTTGCAGTGGCGCGATCTGAGCCCCGCTGCCCGGACGCGGATCCTGCTGGTTACCCTGCCGCTGGATGACATCGACGAGAACGCGGCCATGGTCAACGCGTTGCAGCGGCACGCCACCGTCATCGCCCAGAAGAGCCTGGCGGAAGGGTTCGGGCTGACCGTAGCGGAGGGAATGTGGAAGGGACGGCCCGTCATCGGCTCAGCGGTCGGCGGGATCATCGACCAGATCGGCGAGGGCACCGGAATCCTGCTGCCCGATCCCGCCGACCTGGAAGCGTTCGGATCGGCAGCCCGCCTCCTGCTCGGCGACCAGGACCAGGCGACGCGGATGGGACAGGCCGCGCATGCCCACGTCCGCGAGCAGTACATCGGCGATATGCACCTGCTGCGCTACGCCAAGCTGCTTGGCACCCTAATCGGCGGAGAATAACACCACGGTCGCCGCCCGGCGGCGTCGCACCTTGACCGAACGAGGGGAATGCGGCCGGGCAGGGCCGGCCGGTCCGCTGCGGGCAACGGCGCGATCTACCTCGGTACCCTATCCTGCCTGCGCAGACTCGTACCGCGATCAATCTGGGAGCTTTATGAACGTCCCTTCGCGTACGAATCGATGCGGATGAAGTTTCGGTGGTCGCAGTTCCGGGGTTGCAGGGGTGGTGAGAGCAATTGTCAAGACCTGTGGATGGGAGCCGCACCGACCCAGCGGTGGTAGGCGTCTAGGTCGACGTTGCTGCCGCACACGATGGTGACGACGTGCCGGCCGGCGAAGCGGTCACGGTCTTCGAGGATCGCCGCGATGCCGAGCGCGGCCGACGGTTCGACGACGAGGCCAGCGTGGTCCAGGAGCATCCGCATGCCGGCGATGATCGAAGCCTCCTGGACCAGGACGGCGTCGTCAGCGACCAGGAGGAGGTCGTCCAGGACGGCCGGGATGGGACGCCGGCCGGCGACGCCGTCAGCGATGGTGCTGGCCGGGCCGGTGGTGACGACGCGCCGCTGGCGCCAGGAGTGTGTCATCGCCGGTGCGCCCAGCGGCTGGATGCAGATCACCTCGACTTCGGGCGCCCGGGCCTTGATCACATGACCCACACCGGTGGCCAGCGCCCCGCCGCCCAGGGCAATCAGGACGGCGTCGAACGACGGCACGGTGTCCGCCAGTTCCAGGCCGATGGTCGCCGCGCCCTCGCAGGTCTCGATGTCGGCGCTGTCTTCGACCAGCCGGATGCCGTCGTACCGCGCGACGGCCGCCGCCCGCTCGCGAGCCATGTCGAAGTCGCCGTCCACCAGCTCCAGCCTGGCGTCCAGTGCGCGGATGCGATCAAGCTTGACCGCAGGCGCAAAGCGGGATGCCACGACGGTGACGTCGAGCCCCCGGCCGCGACCGGACCAGGCCAGGGCCTGGCCAAGGTTGCCCGCGCTGGCGCACACCACGGCTCGCGAGCCATGGCCGGCGAGCAGGCTCGCGACTACCTCGGTGCCGCGGGCCTTGAAGCTGCGGACCGGGTTCGCCGTTTCGAGCTTGATGCTCACCGTGCACCCGAGGCCGGGCTCCAGCGCTTCGCAGCGGTACAGCGGAGTGTCGAGAAAAATCGGGTCGATTACCCGGCGAGCCGCCCGGATCCGGGCAGTGTCCAGGCGCGTCTCCTGCACGACACAGCAGCGTAGCGCCGCCGGCGCTGTTCCATCTGGGTGAACGCCCGGCGACCGGTGCCCGTACTGGGAGGTGAGTCGGCACCGGCGGAGAGGGAATGCTGTGCGATCTGCCCGGCCCGCCACCGTGGTGACCGCAGCCTTACTGTGCCTTGGCCTGGCAGGCTGGTGATCTGGCCGGGTTATTGCTGGGTCGCGGACATTAGGCCGAAGTTACGGCCAATTCGGCAGGCGATTCCTGGTCTGACCTGGTGTTTTGCTGGATCGGATGGGTGGCGTTCTGACTACTTCAAGGTCAGCGGGATCGGAGCTCCGATGAGCTCGAAGGCCTGCCGCTGGGTGCTGGTCGGCTCGGTGAGCATCTCGATGGTGACCTGGGTGCCGGTGTACCGGACCTGGTTGCGTGTCAGGGTGGCCAGGTGCTCGATCAGGCCGCGGAAGCTGCGGTAGGGCTGCCCGGCCGCATCGTGCTGGTATGAGGCCTTGGCCTGGGCGGTCGCGGAGCGGCGGGCCGGGGCGACGGGGTTGTCCTGCTCGGGCGGGTCCTGGTCGGTGTAGGTCAGCGGGGCCCAGGCGCGGCGCAGGTGCCAGGTGAGGTAGCAGGCGAGCATGCAGATCAGCACGTGCGCCTTGACGCGTTCCTCGAGGCGGTGGAAGACGGGCCGCAGGTCCAGGTCGTCGGATTTGATGTGCCGGAAGTCCCGCTCGACGTATTTGAGGTTCTTGTAGGCGGTGACCACGGCGGAGGCGTCGAGCTCGGCGGCGGGGACGGGGGTGCGCAGCACGTAGAACCCGTCCAGGGCGGCCTCGGCGTCGATCTTGTCCTGCTTGCGGGTCACGGCCAGGCTGTCATCGGTGATGGTGACGGCGAAGTGCTTGCCAGTCTTGTACTTGGTGATCACCTTGCCGACCTCGACGCCGATCGGCCCGGCGCCCTGCAGGCGGCCTGCCTGGACGCGGGTGATGATCGGGGCGAGCAGCTTCTCGGTGGCGGCCAGGAGTTCCTCGCGGGTGCGGGCCCGGTCGGCGGCCAGCACCGGGTTGCGGCAGGCGATCAGCCGCTCGCCGGGGAAGTCCCCGGAGGTGATCTCGGCGAGGTCCTGCTGGTCGAAGAGGCTGAGCTGGAGCGGGCCGTCGTCGGCCATCAGCTTGCGGATGGCCGGGGCGCGCAGCGCGGTGATCCACTCGTAGGCGTCCGGCCGCTGCGTCCCGTCGTCGGCCTGGTTCATGGCCTGGATCCGGGCGCTGGTAATCATGCCGCGGTCGCCGACCATGACCATCTTGGCCAGCCTGAACTTGTCCCGCACCACCGTGACGATCTCGGTGAACGCGCCGGGGTCGCCGGTGTTGCCGGGGAACACCCGGACCGCGACGGGCCGGCCGGACGGGTCGGTGAGCAGCCCGTACTCGATCTGCAGTTTCCCTTTCTTGCCGTCCCGGGAGTAGCCGCGGGCGGCCAGCGGGCAGCACCGGCCTTCCAGCCAGGAGGATGACAGGTCGAACAGCGCCATCTTCGACGGGTTGGCCTGCGGGGCCAGGTGGCGGGCCGCGAGCTTGGCCTCGATCGCGTCCTGCCGGTGCTCCAGCCAGTCCATCGCCGCGTAGATGTCGTCGGTGGAGGCGTCCGCGACGCCGAGGTCGGTGCCCAGGGTGGTGTCGGCCCACCAGGTCAAGGTGGACAGCTTGGAGCCCGGCCGGATCACCCGGGAGATGATCAGCGCCATTGCCAGGTCCCGGTGCGGGCCGGCCGGGCCGAGCACGGCGGGCAGCCCGAGCTTGGCGGCGATGGCGTGGACGGCGGCGGCGTGGCCGTGCGGCAGCGACCCGGTGATGGTGACCGCGCCGGCGGCGGGGACCATCTGCTGGCCTTTCAGGCCGGCGTCGATCCAGTCGATGACGTGGCCGGGCAGCGCGGACAGGTTGGCGACGGTCTCGTTCTTGACCGTGCCGGCCTCCCGGTAGGTGCGGCGCAGGTACGCCGAGGAGTAGTCCTTGCGGCGGCCTTGCTTGTCCACGTACCCGGTCTTGCTGACTCTGACTACGTGGACTTTCCCGCTTCCTCCAGCCATAACCAGATCATAGTGGTAAGCCATTGCAGATTCCGGTAGCGACACGCCGATTTTCTGACTACACTCCGTGGCTGGATCTCACCGAAACGGCAGTTCAGGGCGCAATACCTACAGAGAGCTACGGCAACTTCGGATTAGGGATGGGCCGCTCGAATGGAGCGTGCAAGCTCTTATCAGGTCACGCCCAGCAGGGTTGGTAATGCCCGGGGACGGCCGACAGATCGTGTCGCAGGACAACCCGAAGCGGCGTCAGCCGACTCGGAGGTCAGGCCGGGACCCAGGCTCCCGACCCTACGCGCCCATCACATCAAGATCGGGGAAGCCGGGCCGGAAGCACTACCCACACTCTCCCTGCCGACTCGGTGGCGGAGCCGGAGAGGTCGCGGAGCCGGAGGTGACCACTCTGATTGCCCGGTTATGTGTCAATCGGCTTTGTGGTCGGGTCGGCCTTGGTCCGGGGATCGTGGTGCGCCTGGTCCGCTGGGGGTGATGGGGTTCCTGCTGGACGGGTAGCGAACATCGCCACGAAGCGATCGGCCGTGGCTGGGTCGCCGATCAGGGTCAGGTGCCCTTCGGCGATGGCCGTTTGGGGGGCTAGTCCTTCCAGCAGCAATGCGTTGAGCGTTTCGACGTCCATGATCATGACAAGGTCGGGCTGGGTTGCGTCACCCTCACGGGTGGTGCAGGTGCCGTGGTCCACCCGGACCTCGAAGACGTGCTCACCGACCCGGAGCTCGCAGGTCTGTGTCAGCCCGGCCGCGGCCCCGGGCCGGAACCGCGAGCGCATCGCCACGAGGTAGGCGCGGGGAACGAGGATGTCGGTGTCGCGGGGTTGGCCGAGGAAGCGGGAGCCCCACCGCCCGATCGCGAAGATCACCGGCTCCAGTGCCCGGCCGTCGCCGGTAAGCCGGTATACCGCAGACCCGGCCGGGGGAGGAAGCACCGCGCGCTCGACGACCCCGGATTCCTCCAGTTCGCGCAGCCGGGCTGCGAGCAGGTTCGTCCCGATGCCGGGTAGTCCTTCCAGCAGATCGGTGTAGCGCTGGGGGCCGAGGAGGAGGTCGCGGACGATCAGGAGCGTCCAGCGGTCGCCGATGACATCCAGGCCGCGGGCCACTGCGCAGTGCTGGCCGTAGCTTCGTTTCGCCATGGTCCTGATCACGCCCCCGCAAAATACTTGCCGTTCTTATAGTAGATACTACATAATTCTAAAGTAACTCAGAGGAGGGATAGCCGATGACTGCCGCAATCCGGGAACTCGTCACCGAGTACAACCAGGCGTTCGGCGATGGCCGGCTCGGCCGGGTGGAAGAGCTCCTTCACCCCGACGTCGTCTTCGGCAGCGCCACCGCCGCGGAAATCCGCGGCGCAGCCGCCTATGTGGCTGCTCTGCGCAAACTCGCCCCTGTCATCATCCGCAACGACATCCGGGAGGTCGTCGTGGACGGGGATCAGGCGTTCATCCTGTACGACTTCGTCACCGACACCGCGGCCGGTGCCGTGCTCAGCGGCGAGCTGGTAAGGATCGAGGACGGCCGCATCCGGTCCATCACCTTGATCTTCGACTGGCGGCGCTGGCCCGAGGTGCTCCAGGAAGCTGCCCGGCGCGCGGCTGCTCCGGCAGCCGCTGTCCGATGAGTCCCGCGGGGGCGCAGGTGACCGCGCTGGGGGCACGGGTGCACCTGTTTGTCCGGCCCGAGGCCCGTGACGGTTTCACCGCCCTGTTCCGCGACGTCCTGGGGTGCGATGTCGTCGAACTGGATTTTGGCCTGGCGCACCCGGTCCTGCTCGTCTCGTTCGGCGACGGGAGCCGCTTCAGTGTGGAATTCTCCGACCTCGCCCCTCAGGACCAAGCCGGGACCGTCGTCGACGACAACACCGCGTTCCGGGGAGCCTGGATCGAATTCCGCACCACCGATGTTCCCGGTCACCAGCAACGGCTGCGTGAGGCCGGGATCGGCGAGTTCCGCCACCCCGGCAGCACCCATGTCTACTTCAGCGCTCCCGGCGGGCAGGTCTTCCGGCTTATCGACGTCGCCTACGACGGCCCGTAGGAGAATCGAGATCGCGGCGAGGGCTGTAACCGGGGAGGAATCACGGGACGGCCCCCGCCCCTGATCGCTGCATGCACCACTGGGAGGCCTGTGCGGACCCTCTGTCGACTTATGAATGACGTCGTGTCACCAGGCGGGAGGCCAGGCAGCGGATGGCTGCGACATGGGCTACGGTCACGGGAAATCGGCGGAATTCGGCTTGATCATTATTTCTATAATGCAACCGACTGCTGCGAATGATTTGAGCCGTGTCGAATCGTCCGCCACCCCAATACGAATGGCGGAGCTGAATTGACACTTGCCTCAAGGCCTGGCAGACCACGCAGGACGACGACGAGGTCGAGAACGTAAGCATCTTGCGCAAGATCCTGGATTGTCAGTGGCCGTCACTACGGTTGCGGTGGACGGCGGGCACGCGCAAACGCCGCAGGCGTGCAGCAGGGAGGAGATCATCATGGTGGAGGGCACCCTCATAGCCGAGAGCATCCGGGTCGGGACGACCCTGGAGGACCTGGAGCTGACCATCCGCAAGATCAGCAGGTACCGGGCCCAGGGCACCACGTCCGATCAGCCGGACATCTGGACTGTCCTGGACTTCGAAGCCGAGGAGGCCGGAGCAGGGAAGCTGGCGCAGGCATTCGCCGATGCCCTCGACCAGCCCGGCTGGTACGTCGATTTCCACTCTCCAGCGGAGAGCTTCGTGGTGTTCCCGGGGCGGATCTTCCGCTACCCGCGCGGTGACCAGGCCGGCCGGGCCGAGGCCCAGGCTCACGGTCGGCAGCTCGCCATCCCGGAGCCGCAGCTGGACTGGACCGTCTGAGGGAAAGCGCGGTTTCGGTCGCCGGCCCAGGGCACCGCCATGACCACCCGGAAATCGCTCACATATCTCCGGCTCCCGCGTCTGAATGCTTACTCGAGAACCTCGTTACCGCGCGGATCGACCGGCAGCGCATCTTCGACCAGCCGAGACCGCCATCCTTCTGGGCCGTCATCGACGAGGGCGTGCTGAGACGCCGGATCGGCAGCGCCAAGGTCATGCAGGACCAGCTGATTCACCTGGCCGAGCGGACCGAACGGCCCACGATCAAGATCCACGTGATCCCGGCCGAGGCGTGACCTGGCGTAAGTCCAGCTACAGCGGCGGGAACGGCGGCAACTGCGTCGAGGTCGGCGCGCCCGCCGAGGCCGGCCGCGTGCTGGTCCGGGACACCAAGGATCGCCAGGGGCCGGTGCTGGCCTTCAGCCCGCGGACGTGGCGTCATTTCGCCGAACGGGTCCGGGCCGGTTCGCAGTAAGCGCCAGGTTAATCCCTAGCCGGCCCGGCGAGGTAGCGTTACCGTGCGTTGATGGCCTGGCGGAGGAACATCCCGTCGTCCGTGCTGTGGGTGGTCTGGCTCGCGACGCGGACGGCCCTGTACTGGCACGCCACGGTGCCGGGCCGGGATGGCGACGCGGGCCTGTACCAGCGATGGTACGCATGCTGTTTCTCCCACGGCACCTTCCCGGTGGCCGACCCGATGTGGCAGTATCCGCCGGGCGCTGGCCTGGTCTTCTGGCTGCCCGGCCGTCTGCCGGGCGGCTATGTGGATGACTTCATGGTCCTGGCCATCGGCTGCGACCTGGCCATCACTGTCATGCTGTGGTTGTCGGCCCGGCGCGGCGGGTCCCTGGCCGGAGCCTGGTACTGGGTGTGCGGCGTGCCGCTGCTCGGCCCGGTCATCGTCGGCAGGTTCGATGTGGTCCCGGTCGCGCTTTCCGTCGCCGCCCTGTGCGTGGCCCGCCGGGCCAGCGTCCGCGGCGCCCTGATCGGAGCCGCGGCGGCGGTCAAGGTATGGCCGGTCACGCTGCTGGCCGGGATGGCTCCCGGCCAGCAGCGCCGCGGTGTCGCCGCGGCAGCGGCCGTGTTCGCCGCGGTCTGCGCCATCAGCGCCAGCGGAACGGCGAGCTTCCTGGCGCACCAGAACGCCCGCGGCGTTGAGATCGAATCGGTCGCAGCGACGCCGTTCATGATCTGGCGGCAGGCCGGCTGGCCCGGGACGGTGGTGTACCGGTTCGGAGCGTACCAGCTCAGCGGGGGGCATGCCGCGCTCGCGCTGGACGCGTCCCGGCTGGGCCTCGTCCTGGTCGTGGCAGCGGTGATCGGCTGGCGGCTGATGATTGCCCGCGGCCGCGCCCGGTGGCGGCCGGAGTTCGCGGCTGACGCGCCGCTGGCCGCGACCTTGCTGTTCCTCGTGGCCAGCCCGGTGCTCAGCCCGCAGTACCTGCTCTGGGTCATCGGCCTGGCCGCGGCGTGCCTGGCCACCGGGCAGACCACGCAGCGCCCGGTCGCGCTGGCCGTGCTGGCCGCGGCCGGGCTCACCCAGCTGATCTTCCCGATCTGGTGGGACCGCCTGGTCTACGGATCCGACCCGGTCACCGCCGTGCTGGCCGCACGCAACGTGCTCCTGGTCCTGGCCGCCGTCCTGTCCTGCTGGCGGATACTCAGCGCGTCCGCACCCGGCCACCAAGACCCCGATGCGGTTCCGGCTACCGAAGGTGACAGCCCGGCCCTACGGTGAGAGGTGATCCGGTGGCCGTGTTGTGACCAGCCGCAGGCCCGCCTCGACCAGCGCGAAGCCGACCCGGCTGCGCAGTGCCGCCCGGCGCTCCCGGCTGCGGGGCGCCCGCGGTCGCGGCTGCCGGTGACTCGCGCCGGCCCGGCACCAGGCAACCTGGTCCCGAACCTCGCGGATGTGCGAGCTGACCAGGGCATCGGCCATACGGAAGCTGTTCATCAGTGACTCGCTCCATCCGCCGCGGCCGGAGCCGGGCAGGGCTGGCTGACTGGGGTAAGGCCGGACGCGCCGGTGGTGCCGAGCTGCCGCCAGCTCCGCTGGCTCAGGCCCAGGAGGATGGCCGCGGCGAGGGCGGCGGCCGCGATCGGGAAGAACGGGGCCGGGCCGAGGTCATGAACCACCACGGCACCGAGTGCCACGGAGACTGGGAAGACCCCGAAGCTGGCCAGCAGCAGCAGGCCAGTCAGCCGGCCCAGCAGGTCCGGGGGCGCCCAGCGCTGGAAAACAGTGATCATGACGACGTTGCCGAAGCCGTTCATTACCCCGGTGACGGCCAGCGCGGTGCCGACCAGGACGACGCCGCCGAGATACGGGACGACGGCGAGGAACAGCGCCTCGACCAGGAAGGCGGCCGAGCCCACGATGGCGGGCCGTCGCGCCCGGCGGGCCTGGCCGGCGGCGACGGTGCCCAGTAGCGCGCCGGCCGCGAAGGCGGCGATCAGCGCGCCGTAACCCGCCGCGCTCGCGCGCAGCGGCCCATGGGCCAGCGACGGGATCGCTACGCCGTCGACCCCGCCGGATCCCAGGTTGGCCGCGACGGTGACCAGCAGCATGATCTGGAGCACCCGCTGGGAGCGCAGCAGTCGGCGCAGCGTCGGCGCTGGTGCGCTCGGTTCCCCGGCAGGCACAGGTGCGGGGGCGGGGGCGGGGGCCTGGGCTGAGCGGATGCCGGCCAGCGTCGCCGCTGACACGACGAAGGAGGCCGCGTCGATCGCGAAGGCAGGCGCCGGGCCGGCCAGCGCCACCAGGGCACCGCCGAGAGCCGGCCCGGCCAGCGTCGCGAGCTGGGTCCCGCCCGATGTCAGCGCGTTGCCAGCCTGAAGGTCGGCGTCGGGCAGCAAGGTCGGCACGATAGCGAACGACCCCGGCAGGAACAGCCCTTCGCCGGTCCCGAGCGCCACCGCGATGGGCACCAGGATCACCGTCCGCGCTGGTCCCAGAGCCGCCGCGGCAGCGAGCGCGGCGGCGCAGATCGCGCGCACCACATCGGCGCCCATCATCACTGTCCACGGCCGCCACCGGTCGCTGGCGTGCCCGCCGAAAGCCAGCGCCGCGGTGCGCGGGACGCCGTAGGCGGCGAGCACCGTGCCGAGCAGCAGCGGGCCGCCGTGATCGGCGAGCACGTACCACGGCAGGGCCACCGCGTAGCAGGCGTCGCCGAGGTTGGACGTGAACTGCCCCGCCACCAGGAACCGGAAGCTGCGGTGCCGCAGCGGGGCCAGGCTGCGGGTCACGGCTCGTCTCCGCGGTCAGCAGGCTCCCCGGCGCCAGGAGGGCCTATCGGGAAGGAGAACGTGAGCAGTTCTACCGGCACCGCTCCCGGCGGCCGCCGCGACGGGTCGGTGATCCGTTCCCGGTACCGCGGCAGCAGCAGGGCCGACAGTTCCTCGTTGAGCTGATCCAGCTCGTCGGCGGTCAGGTACAACAGGTACTCGTTGTCGGAGGCAGCTTCCCGCCACCGCCGCGGGTAGGTCGCCTTCGTCTCCAGCCACGTCTGGTACCGGCCGAGAGTCCGCTCGCGCCACAGTCGCAGGACGGCGTTCGAGGCGATCTCGGCTTCCGGGTCATCCTGGACCGAGGCCAGCGAATAGCCGATCGACGTTACGCGCCACGGCCGCGCCCGGCCCTTGCCGCCGCCCGCTTCTTCGACGAACCCGTACTTGGCCAGCTGGCGCAGGTGAAAGGAGCAGGTGGTCGGCGTCTCGCCGATGCGCTCGCCCGCCTCGGTGGCCGTCATCGCGCCGCCGAGGGTCAGCGCCTCGATCAGGGCGATCCGCACCGGGTGGGCGAGTGCCCGCAGCGTCCGGGCGTCGGTGATCTTCCGGATGTCCGGTAGCGTCTCGGGACCCTGGCCCGGCGCTGCTTCCGAATCTTCGAGAGACATATCTCGAAAGTAATCTCTCGAGAGATATCTGTCAAGAGATTGCTCTCGAAGACCGGCTGGGCTGGCTGGAACTGGCCGGGCGCAGGGGGCAGGCCGGCACCAAGTTCGGGAGCCTCGTCCTCGTGCTGCATGGCTAAGTTAAGCGGGAAGATCTTTGGCGGGAACCCGGTATTCGCACACATATACGAGATAAGGGGTCATTTTCGGGGAGGATCCGGATTTACGGGAAGGTGTAATATTGGACGCGGCTTGTCGAGCTCCCCGGAAGGTGCATCCCATGCGTGTGCACGCCCCCGGCAAGACACCAGCCACCAAGCAGCCCCGCGACACGGGACGGATGCTGCAGCAGGCCGTGCACCATCCCAGCAGCAGCAGCAGCCACCGGCAGGCGGACCCGGCACCGGGCCAGGCCATTGAGACCAGGACCAGGGGAATCCAGGCGAAGACTTTCACCGCGAACTGTCCCGGTTAAGGACCAAGATAGGTCCCGCGGATCACTGTGATTTCGCTGAGGACAGTCGCGTTGCCCAAGCCCGCCAGACCAGGGAAGCCGCCTGTCTTACCGGCCGCCAGGTAGGCACTGAATTGCTGACTAGTGGCGTCGTCGGCGAGAGCGACCAACAGGTTGAACGGGCGGCCATCATCTTTCTTAGATGCTTCCCCGAAGTACGTCGTCGTGCTCCACCTTCCGGCGTTGCTGGCCACTGCAACTTCGTCTTGCGGGTAGTAGCTCCCACCGCCAGTACCGCCTGGTTGCAACACGACCCAAAGGTGCTGACCAGGGCACTCATGGTTGATCGTGCCAAGCACGAGCTGGCTTTGGTTGACTACCACGCCATCTGTGGGGCTGGTGATAGACACGTTCACCCCCCCGCAGGGCGCATTTATGAAAGGTAGGGCGACGAGAATGAGCGCACCAATAACGACGGCCGTTAGTGCCGCAACGGCCAAACGCGACTTCCAGAGAGCGTGAAGCAAGTTAGTGAAACCGTGATACCCGCCCTTAATGAGTTTAGCGATCTTCGTCCCGATAACAACGAGTCCTGCGGAAATCGCGCCAAGCCCAAGGAGCAAGGTTCCAGCGCCAACCAACCACGGCGGGACATGATCCATGACCCACACCCCCCACGGCGTGTCTCATAGGCATCGAGACGGTGCCTCCAGTTAGGGTCAGCCGTTCCAAGCACAGCGGATAGGGTCTAACGTCCTGCGTCAACTGCTCCTTAGTACTGCGCACAGCAGGAGGCGGCGTCGGCCGCAAAGGGCCCGCCGCGAACAACATCACGACGGGCATGCCCGGACGGGCCAATGGTTTTGCTCGCCGGCCTCCGGCTGGGAGAATCTCGACGAGCCAAAACCCTTTTTATGTCGATTATGTCGATCAGGATTCATCTATTCTCCACACTCCGGTCATGTCGCGGTCGACCCGCTTGTACACGATCGCGCCATGCCTCCTTCAGATTCCCGTGGATCCCAGCAGCGCTCGCCTGCCTTCGCTCAGGAGCAGCACGAGTTCCTTCAGCAGCAGCTGCGCCGGAGCGTGATCAGCCGCCGGAACATGCTGAAAACCGGCGTGGGTGCCGCGGGGGCAGTATTCCTGCTCGGCAACGGGTACGGCTCACCCGCCTTTGCCGACCAGCTGGCCAGCACCGGGACGGTCGCGGGAGGCTTCGTCGTGAACGGCCGGCACCTGGCCTTCGGGGCCGACCCTCAGCATCAGATGGCGGTCGCCGGCCAGCTGTTCAACCTGAACACGTACAACGCGGTGCCGTCGGGCATCAGGGTTCGCGTGGAGTACGGCACCGACCCGTCCTACGGGGCGGTGGCCACCGCCGAGCTGCGGGAGCTGGTGACCCACGTACCGGTGTGGAACGGCAATCCGTACGGACCGGTCCAGGCGTCTGCGAACGACCTGCTCAACGCCACCCAGTTCTACGTGCACGCCCACCTCGACGACCTGCGGCCAGGCCAGACGTACCACTACCGCTTTGTCTACTCGGCGGGGCGGCAGACCGGTCTCACGCCCGACGCCACCTTCACCACCGCGCCGGACCCGCAGGCCCGCCAGCCGTTCACCTTCACCGCCTACGGGGACCAGGGCATCACCGGTAAGCCCGGGACCGGCCTGACCCTCGACAACGCCGACTCGCTGCAGCCGGAGTCCTCGTCGCACATCACCGATGACTACTACGACCCGTCCGACCCCGACCACTACAACCCCACGTCGACCACCGCACCGACCGACATCTCTCCCGTCGCCGCGCTGGTTAGCCAGATCACGAAGGTCCGCAACCCGCTGAACCACACCCCGACGAGGTTCAACCTGCTAGCCGGGGACATCTGTTACGCCAACCCCAGCGGCAACGCGGTGGCTATCATCAACCCGGCCGGCATCGGCGGCACCCAGCCGGGCAACACCAATACCCCGCCACCGCCACCCAACAGCGGCGGCTGGGACGACTTCGACCCCTACGTGTGGACCAGCTACCTGAGCACGATCGAGCCCAGCTCGGCGTCCACGCCGTGGATGTTCGCGACCGGCAACCACGACGTCGAGCTGTTCAGCGCGGCACTGGACGCCGACGCCGTGACGAGGAGCTACTACGGCTCCATCGGCTACGGCGGCCATGCTCAGCGGCTGGACCTGCCCAGGAACGGCCCGAGCAAGTGCCCGTCGGTGTACAGCTTCACCTACAGCAACGTGGCGATCGTCAGCGTCGACGCGAACGAGCTCAGCTACGAGATCCAGGGCCTGCTCGGCTACAGCCACGGGACCCAGGCTGCCTGGTTGAAGCAGCGGCTGGCGGAGTTCCGCGCCGATCCCGCCATCGACTTCATCGTGGCCTTCTTCCACCACTGTGCCTTCTCCACCTGCTCGAGCCACTCCTCCGACGGCGGGGTGCGCTCGACTCTGGCCCCGCTGTTCGCGGAGTACCAGGTCGACCTGGCCGTCCAGGGCCACAACCACCTCTACGAGCGGACCAACCCCATCCGCTACGACGCCGCCACCAACTTCGGGAAGTCGTCCGTCCAGGCGGTCTCCCGCTCGCCGCGCGAGGCCGCCGTGGTCCACCCGGCTACCGACGGCACCACCTACGTCGTGGTCGGCTCCGCCGGCCGGCCCCGCTACGCCTGGGGCGGTCCCGCCGAGGTCGACCGGAACTTCATCGCCGGCGTGGACACCAGCGACCCGGGCAACAGCAACGTGGTCCCCGGCGACCAGTCGGCCGGGACCGGACCGTACGTGAGCCAGAAGAACTTCACGGATCTCTACGAGACCATCGACTGGTCGCAGGCCCGTTACCGCGACTACGCCTTCATCGCCCTGGACGTCGTGCCGGCCCACCCGGGCGGCACGACGACGATGACGTTGCGGGCCATCAACCAGCAGGGCGTCGAGTTCGACCGGGTGGTGTTCAGCCGGAAAGCAGGGCTGTCACACGGGTTACGCGCGTCACGTCTCAGCTGGCGCCGGGGGGCCGTGGCTGTCCTGCAGGGAGGCTGGCGGCCCTCCGGCGTTGTGGTTCCCGGCGGGCGGGACGTTACCCTGCTGCTGCTTTGCCGGGCTCGCCGCGGAACTGCCCACTACCCAGATGATTGACGCCGCAACCAAAAAGGCAATCCCCAGGCCAAAATAAATGTCCAGCCGCGTCGTGTTTGGCAGCAAAGCCGGTACCAGAACTGCGTGCAGAGGAAGTATCGCCACCAAAACGGCGGCGATACCGAAAGCCACTTCGGAAGGCGCAGGACCGTCTCCGCGGCGGATGTATTTCAGGACGAACACCGGTAGCAGTAGCAGGAATGGCATCGCGGCAATGATGTAGGTGTACCAAATCACCAGCGGCGGGCGGCGTATCGTGAACTCAAGTATATCTGGCCCTGCATTCACTGTTGCAGCTGGCTTATAGACGCTTGCTGACACCGCGTAATCCTCGTCGCGGGACGTCATTATCAGCGACGGATTAAGCTGCTGCGTATCCGGGATCGTAACGCTGACTGCGTCGTCCAGCTCATACCAGTCATCTGGAAACGCCCGAGGCGTTCCCAGCGTAAAGACCTGCAGCGAAAGCCGGACCCCCGAATCCTGGTCCAGCTGCGACATCAGGATGTTGCCGTTGCTGCTGCAGCTGACCGCAGGGGAGTTCTCCAGAGACGAGATAGACAAGGATACCGGGAAATTGCTCAGGCCGCTCTTACTGCTGAGTAGCAGCGTTCCCGTCTTAGGCGGATGCTTTAGCTTCCCGAGATCGTGCTCGATCATCTGCTTGCCTGAGCTGGTCAGCCCGACTAGGACACCGAAATCAGTCTGGGAAGTGGCTTGATTCACGCCTAGGAACTCGAAGGTCACGCAGAGATCGCTGTTACCGTTGCCAGGCGTGTATACCTCAACCGGGCTGCCGAAGTAATTATATCTTGGCGCGCCAAGACCGGCGCTGTTCGGCAGGCTCACATTTCCGCCCGAATCGAGGTAATTGTTGACTAGCAGCCACACGGGTATAAACAGGAACACACCCAAAATCAGCACGGATCCCACGAGTCCCCGCCAATGACGTGGCAGGGATCTCACTAGTTGACCAATGCCGGACTTATCCGCTCCCACCTGACCCCACCCCTCCATCAGTTACCAGGTTCTGTCACGCTCCATGGGCGAACGCCATGCGAACGTCCTGCCGCCGGTGTCTGCGAAAATGACAGGCCAGCAGAAAGGGTAACGAAATTGCTGCAGCACGTATCCCCACCCCCTGCGCATAGCGCGCACCAACCAGAGGCCTGGCTCACCGGCCTCATATCCGTACGGTAAGCCCGGACGACACGAACCGTCTAGAGGCCCTGCCAGTTCTCTCCGTGGCACCGACAAGAACCACCCCGCTAATATGATCGGCGTCGGCAGGATCCCGGACCGGACTCGTATAGCCAATGTCATTCGAAGCACCGGCCTCCCGCCGCCCTGGCACGGCTGGAGGAGCGTGTGCCGGTTACCGCGCCGGCGGGGCCAGGTCTGAGCAGCCGGTCAGCAGGAACCAGGTGGGCCGCGGCGATCTTGGTGCGGATTTCTGCTCGGCGAGCTTGCCCTGAAGCAGCTCGCGCACGGCCGGTACCGGATGCTTGGCGGGGCGACGGGGACGGGTTCTGACCCGCGTGACCTAGCCGGCGCCGTGCTTTTCCGCCGACTTTCGGCTGGGAGAATCACCAGGTGGTTCCTGAGAGCATTCATGATTTCTTCGTGGCCAGCGGAAGCGTGGCCGGAGCGCTGATCGGGCTGCTGTTCGTGGCCATCTCGGTGGCCGCCAGCCGGGGCGGCCGGGAGAAAGCGGGGGCACAGCTCTACCGCATCCGCGCGTCGGCGGCGCTGACAGCGTTCACCAACACGCTGGCGGTGTCGCTGTTCGCGCTGATCCCCGGGCACAAGATCGGGGTGGCCACGGTGACCGTGGCGGTCTTCGGGCTCCTGTTCGTGGCGGCGTCGCTGCTGTCGCTGATCCGCCTGCACCAGGTGCGGTGGAACGTCGCGCGCGATGCGCTGTTCCTGGTCGGGCTGGCCGCGGTCTTCGTGCTCCAGATGATCGTGGGCGCCGCCGTGCTCTTCGGTCCGGGCGACGCCGCCAGCGACGCCGGCGACGTGAACACGATCGCGATTCTGGTGGTGTTCTGTTTCCTGATNGGGATCTCCCGGGCCTGGGAGCTGATCGGCGGTCCGGAGATCGGCATCGCGCACGAGGTCACCGCGCTGGTCCGCGGTCACGGCGGCGCGGACAACCCGGAGGACCCCGCGCCGCCTGGCCTCAGCGGTCCCGCGGATGGGTCGTCGAAGTAGTGGCCCTTTCCGAGATCGTCGATGAGCCCGGGATGGGTCGACTGCCACCCCGGCGCCCAGTGTGCCGCGCGCTGGGGTCGGCGCCTGCTTCAGGGCGCCTACCGCGGGGGAGCCAGGTCCGAGCGGCCGGTGAGCAAAAACCAGGTGATCAGGCCAGTGACCAGCGCCGGGGCGGCGGGCTGGCCGGGGATCAGAGCCAGCACGGCCAGCGAAAGCAGCGCGGCGGCCAGCGCGCGGATGACCAGGCGCAGCGGCCGGCCGTGACGGATCCGGGCGGGCAGCTGCACCACGGCGGCGAGCAGGTCCGCCGGGCGGGCCGACCGAGCCCCGCCCGTCGATGCCGACGGGCCGTCGGCCTCGACGGCCGGCAGCGGGACGGCCGGCAGGGGAGAGGTGTCGTCCGCCGCCAGGCTGAGGTCGGCGAAGGCCTCGCTGCGGCCCCAGGGCGTGCGCAGCACGGCGTAGGCGGCGGTGGCTTTGGTGTAGCGGGCGACGTCCCCGCCGTCGCGCCGGTCGGGGTGGGTGGCGGCGGCGATCGCGCGCCAGGCGGCGCGGACCTGCTCGTCGGTCAGGTCGGGCCGGGCCGGCAGGCCGAGCGCGTCGAACGGGTTCACGGCCACTGGGGACCTCCGGGTCCGAGGACGTCGTCGAGGTTGGCCGGGATCGGCTCGGACCCGGACACCCTAGGCGCGGCTTCCCGGCGGGGGGCGGGCAGGTCGACCGGGGCCCGCGCGGGCAGCAGGCTCAGCGGCGAAGGCCGCGGCCGGGCGACCTGGACGAAGGTGGCCGCGCCCCGGTGGATGTAGCAGGCCTGCCCGACGTGCAGGCGGCGGATCAGGTCGGGGTCGGCGGTCCAGGCCCGCGCCTGGTGGGTGGTGCCCCGGTCGCCCCAGGTGGCGCCGACCAGCTCGTGCGCGGTCTGCAGCACCCGGCGGTGCCCGGCCAGCGCGGCCAGCGGCTCGGGGTACGGGGTGTTCATGACCCAGACCCCGCCGTCGGCGGTGGCCGCGATCCGGTACCGCTCGTCCTCGGTGGCGCCGAGACCCTGCCAGGTCTGGGCGGAGACCTGCACGCCGATGCCCAGCGACCGGCCGCGCTCGTACAGGTTGGACAGCGGCACGCGCCGGGACACGGCGCTGTAGTCGTCGGCGGCGAGCAGCATCGCGCGGGGCTCGGCGACGGTATCGGTGACGGCGCGGGCGGCCAGTTCGGTGATGGCCATGGCCTGGGCCTCGGCGACCGACGGCTCGCGGGTGCCTTCCAGGATGAAGTACCACGCGTCGGCGTCGGCCAGGCTCCCCGGGCCGTCCAGCGCCGGGCCGAGCCGCCCGAGCAGGGTGGCGAACCGCAGCTGGATGTCGGGCAGGTGCCGGGCCGCGCCGCGCACCCGGGCCAGTTCCTCCGCGTGCAGGCCGTCCCCCCAGGCGCGCTGTAGCCACCTAACGTCCAGGCGATCAGTGAACCCGGCCGCGTTCAGCGGCGGCCCGCCGGGCGCCATGATGGCGAGAAACAGGACGGCCTGCATGATGTCGGCGTAGTAGGCGGCCGCCCCGGTGCCGCTGTCGATCATCTGGTAGAGCAGGACCGCCAGGTCGTTCGGCGGAAGATCCCACAAGGCCAGCCTGGCCTCGTCGGGCCAGATCGCGACCCGGCGGGCACCGGCGCCGTACAGCAGGCGGCGGGTGCGGTCCGCCTTGGTCCGGGCGTCGCGGCCGCCCTTGCAGTCCAGCACCACCAGCAGCGGCCACCGGCCGCGGCCGGCCCGGGCCGCGGCCAGGGCGGCGGTGAACCAGCCGGCCCACAGCCGCATCATCAGGTTCGTCTTCCCGCTGCCGGTCGCGCCGACGATCACCATGTGCCGGGCGCACGCCGCGTGCGGGACGGCGAACACCGGGTGCCAGCGGTGCCCGACGGTGCGGATGGTGCCGCCGACCGGGATCCGCCCGCCCTTGGCCAGCAGCGGGACGCTGCCCGGGGCGGCGGTCTGGCCTCTGGCCGTCCGGACCTGGCGTTTCCACTGGCGGGCGTCGAACGTGATCGGCGCGGAGGCGAGCCAGCCGCCGATCCCCGCGCTCACCGCGTAGTTCCGCCACGCCCACGCCAGCGCGGCCAGCCCCAGCCCGGCCGGGATAGCGGCCGGGGCCACCAGCAGGAACGTCCGAGTCACCCCGAGGGCGGTGAGGTGGCGCCAGCCGTGCGCCCAGTCCCGGACGGGGGCCAGCGCGACAGCCTGCCAGGCGGGATGCCGGATCGCTTCGGCCACGAGCCACACGGTGGTGACCGGCAGCAGGCAGGCGGCGGCGGCGCGGCTCAGCCGGACCGGGGGCCAGCCGCGCAGCCACGCCGCGGCGTACCCGGCGGCCGCCACCAGCGTTACCGGCCACGCGGCGACCGCGACCGCGGCCAGCAGCAGCCACCCGGTCAGCTTGACCAGCTTGCGCAGCAGCCACAGGCACATGGTCAGCTTGAGCCAGGCCCAGACGCTCATCGCCGCGCCTCCCGCGGCGCCTCTCGCCGCGGCTCCGGGGTGAACGCGGCGGTCGGCAGGTCCCGGACCGCGACCCTGGCCTGCTCCCCGGGCGGAAGCGAGGCCGCGGCCCGCAGCACCACCGGACGGGCGGCCGGGGCGGTCAGGTACACGACCGTGGCGTACCGCATGGGGGACAGCAGCCCCGCCATGATGCCGGCGGTCCGGGCGACCGGCTTGGGGGTCAGCTCGACCTCGATCGCCCAGACCTGCCCCGCGTACGGGCTGCCGTCGATGCTGGGCCAGTGGATCTCGGCGTCCGGCACGTGCTCCCGGCGTCCGGCCGCGGGCTGGTCGGCGCGAAGCCGCCGTTCGGAATGCCACCACGCCCGGCCGTCCGCCCAGGTCTGCCCGGCGGCCAGCCACAGCCGGGCGGCCAGCACCGCGCGGATGTGCGCCAGCCGGGCCAGCGCCGGGCGGGTCGCGGGGAAGCCGAGCCCGGTCGCGGTCATCCCGTCCCTGGTCAGCCAGCACCAGCCCGGGCCCGGGCCGAGCCGCCCGGTGGCGACGTACCCGGCGTGGCGCCACCGGGCCGTGATCTTTTCCAGCCGCTTCGAGTGGACGCGCAGCGCCTCGGCGAGCAGGTCGTACGGGACCCCGTAGTGCTCGCCGCAGAGCAGCAGCCCGTCGATGTCGCGCTGGCTGAGCCGCACCGCTGCCGTGTCGGCGCGCCGCGGCGGCTTCGCCTTCGCCGCGGTGACGGTGTCGTGCGCCTGTGCCTGTGCCTGTGCCTGTGCCTGTGCCGTCATGATGTCCCCAAGTTTTAACCGCAGTAACATCAGTCCCGTTAGCACCGTGTGTCCGGCTGCACACGAGATGTGACGATTGTTCCGCTGGGGCGGGTGGACGGTGGGGACGCGCGGCATCCGTAAGCGCATCGTCATGATTACGTACTGTGACATCACCGCGGGCGCGAGCGTCGCCATGGCCCGCCGAGCCTGCGCGCCCACCCGACCCACCCGCGGCTCACCTTCCGCTCCGGCCGCGTTCCGGCTCGCCCAGGTGAGCTGACCAGCTGTTCCAGGGCTTGGCGGGTGATCTGAGTATCGGGATGCTGGCGGCCGAGTACTCGTTCGCGGCCGGCCAGGGCGTGGCGCAGCATCTGCTCGGCTTCGGCGTACCTGCCTTGCTCCGCGATGACCAGCGCGAGCATGTGGTACGTGTCCAGGGCGGAGCGCTGGTCCTCGCCGGGCCGCTGAATCCGTCCGGCCAGGGCTTGCCGGGCCGAGGCACGAACCCGGTCCGTTCGGGAGAAAATGCTCGTCCCTGGCTCGCCGCACAGCAGCAGCCCGTCGATGTCGCGTCCAGCATCGATCTCGATTCCGCTGGCCTCTGAACCGCCGCCGTCCAGACCCTTATATCCTCTTTATCGGGTTTCGTACCAGACGGCTTGACAAGTCACCGGCAAAACCGTTGAATAATCGCAGAGTATTCACAGCCTTATATGATTCNTAGGCAGGTGTGGGAGACGCTTGCCCGCGCGCGCAAGTACAGACCTGGACGTCAGGGACGAGTGTTCTTGACCGCGTTATCATCTCCGGCTCATCAGTCACGGGCTCGCCCCGGCTAGACATGAGGGTCGGAGCTAGTGGCCGTGCAAGGGTGGGGTGGGATGATGCTTTTCTGCGAGTGCCTCCGTTGCGGCTTGCCTGCCTGCTTAATGATTGCCGGGCCGGCAGCGGCCATTCGCGGGTCGCCCATGGCCAACTGCCAAGCCTGGCTATCTGATGGCCTGTCCGAGGAAGCCTGCACCGTCGCCTGCTTCGGAGCTCGGAGCTCGGAGCAACCATCCGGCTGCCCCCAGGCAGACACCCGTCTAATCGTTTAACCGGCAACGTTGGTCGACCTTGTTTCCCTATGTCCGCTGCATTTGGACACACCAGAACATAAGTCGTCAGCCTTTCTCGCAACGTAAAACTGCGGGATTTTGCTCCCTGGAGGAACGCGTGGCAGGTCGAGACGCGTGGATTGCTCTGCCGGAGCAGCCGCGTCGCTATCGACTGCGTGATCGCTGGTCGGACTTTCTGGCCGGTCGCCGGGACGCGAGGAAGGGCATCCCCCGGGTGCCGCCGGAAATGGCCGGCCACGCGAAGGTCACCGCCGACACCAAGCCATCACTTGAGCATGCGACTGTGGCGCTGCCCGAGGATGCTGCGATTACCCGGCTGGTTACTCCGTACCTGATCGGACTGCGGGCCCTTCGCAACGAACAGCTCGCCCGAGAATTTGCCTGGTACGGAACCGCCCATGCTCAGCTTCACCGCGAGCTTAACGGGGCGCAGGCCCGCTGTCAGCCGCTCGCTACTGACATGGAGTACGCGGACAGCCGACTGAAGGAGACGTCTACACCACTCACGGAACAAGAGCTCGGCCGACGGGGTCCAGCTGAACGGGACGAGCAGAAATGGCCTGCGGACATGCTCCGGGAGAGGCGAGAGGGCAGGCACCGGCTGGCCCGGTTCGAGGCGGAAGAAAAACTGCGGACAGCGACCGCCCGATTTCATGCGGCTCACCTGGAGGTCGAACAAGCCCGCATGGTCATCGAAGACCATTTCAAGATCGCACAGGCGGCGGGCTGGCAGGTGGCGTATTACTACGCGCGGCGTGAGGCCACCTATCTGCGTTCGCTCGTCCGGAAGCATGAGAACGGCCCGGCGGTCATGGAGATGCTGGAACTGGCCGGTCCTCAACTGCCCGAGTGGCTGCTGCGAACCGAGGCCGAGAAAGAGGGGCCCTGATGTCACAATCGCGCCCGGGCCGACGGGCCCGTCGTGCTGCCGCTTACGGGGAGCGGCCTCCTGGACTCCTGGCCTGGTGGCATAGCCGTAGGTATCGGCGGATAGTCGCGCGCGGCGGGCACCTGGCCGCCGAGACCAGGCCTGAGCCGGCGCCGTTCAGGCCGACTCCGGTCGATGAGGCCGCCGCCACCAGATGGGTCATCGACCAGGCCGCCACTCTCGTACCCGCCGCGGTCGACGAGGCACTCGGTTATGTACTCGACAACGCGATCAACGCCAAGACAGACCAGTGGATCGCCCAGGTGAACAGCGAGTTCGCCCAGCACCTGGCGGGCTTGAAGTTCGACATGAACCATGCGGATGCGACCGTCGCGCAGGAGATGTCACTGCAGTCACCGGACACCCATCGAGTCATCGAGACCGAGACGGCCCGCAATGTAGCCGCGACCAGGCTGCGCGGTGAGCACGAAAAGCCGGGCTGGACCGAGCCCGGCCATGCCGATCCGACGTTGCTGGCCGGGCGTCCCCGCAGTGGCCATATCTATCTGCTCGCTCTTCTGATCGCGGCCGCCGCCGATATCACCGCCTTTTATCAAGTGGTCCTGCTGGTTCAGGGGGATCTTAACGAGGCCCTGGTAATTGTCCTGGTCATCGGCTTCACCGGAGTTGCTCTCATCCTGGCTCACTTCGCCGGGACCATGCTCCGCGACCGCAGGGCGGGGGCGAAATGGATTCAGAATTATAAGATCATCATCGTCATTAGTGTATGGGGCCTGCTCGGCCTCCTGGCGTTCCTGGTTCGGCTGAGAAGCGGCAGCGGCAGCGGCGGAGGCTATCAACTGCCGGGCGGCTCATCTTCCTCGGCATCAGTCTCGGTGTCCAATCCGCAAGGGACGCTGGCTGGCGCGGCTATATTCGCCGGTCTCTATGTGGCCACCGGAGCTGTCGCCATGATCGGCAGCTACCTGAGCCACAATCCGCTACGCCCCGCGTTCGCACGTGCCGTGCGGGAGCATCGTGCGGCTGCCGAGAGACATGCCATCTCCGCTCGTCGGTTGCGGCTCGCCGAAGCCGAGCGGGAGTTTTTCGCTGACCAGATAACAGCCGCCAAGCNAGTCCGCGACGAGGCGGAACAGGCTCGGCATGCGCTCGCGGCGGAATTGAAACAGCAGGCACGCCTGGAGCTTGCCAAGCGTATGCGGAACGCGTCCGCCACCGACGCGTTCCTCGAGGACGACGCCCGACCATACACCTACCGTCCCTTCCCGAACTAGGCGCGGGCCGACCCGGAGGCAGTGGATGAGATCTATCCGTTCCTATTTCTCCCGTCCGACCTGCGCCACGATTGCCGTCGTCGTGGTGGTGACAGGACTCGCAGGCTGCTCGCCGTCCTCATCTTCGTCGTCTCCGCTTGCCACCTGCCTGACGAATGCGCCCGCTCCGCTGGCGCTGGCGATAGGCATGCGGTCGAACGTGCCGACGACGCAATACCCCTCCGTCGTCACTCCGCTGCTCGAGAGCACCGCTAACGCCGGAGAGCAGATCTCGCTGATCAGGATCGACGGCCAGCCGAGGATCTTCACGCCACCTACGTTCACCACCAGCGACAAGAATTCCTCGGCCCGCAGCCGGGATGTTGCTACCTACCTCAGGGATTACGTCAACCCCATACTCCAGAGCACGCTCCGGGCTCAGGTCCCGCAAGCGGATCTGCTCACCGCGCTAAGCCTGGCTGCGTCGGCCACCGGACCGAACGGCAACATCATCGTCATCGACTCCGGCCTGCAGACGGCGGCGCCGCTTAAGTACCAGGATCCGGGCCTCATGATGTCCCCGCCAAGCGATGTGGTCGCCTTCCTCAAGCAGCAGAACCTGCTGCCGGATCTGAAGGGCCGTCATGTGCTGCTGGCTGGGTTCGGATACACCGCATCCCCGCAGCCCTCGCTCAACGACGCGCAGCGCAACAACGTCGTCAACCAGTGGGAGGCCATCATTAAGGCCGGCGGCGGCTGTGTCACGGCGGACACGGTGGGCAACACGCAATCGGAAGGCGCGGACTTGCCGCCGGTGGCCGTGGTCACGCCGCCGGCGACGCCCCCCTTCAACAACTGCGGCACCATCGTGCTGAGCGATTCTGGCACCGTCGGCTTCGTCGTCGGAACGGCCACGTTCCGGGATCCGTCTACTGCGCAGGCGACGCTGCAGCAGCTGGCCAACAAGCTCAAGCAGGGCAGCGAGCACATCACGCTGATCGGCAGCACCTCCTCCGAAGGAGGTGACGCGTTGAACAATCCGCTCTCGCAGCAGCGGGCCCAGGCCGTCGAGTCGGTCCTGGTCTCGATGGGAATCCCGGCCAGCCGGATCACCACCGTGGGCGACGGCTCGCACTGGCCGGGCCGGGTACCCGACGTCGGCGCCGGAGGCGTGCTGGTGCCCGGCCCTGCCGAGCAAGATCGTGAGGTCATCGTGCAGCTGCCGAAATGCACATGATGCCGATCCGGTACCCGCCCGGCACGCGGTTCGCGGACTGGTATCACGGCTGGCGGGACGGTCGAGCCTGGATCCCGGACCGTGACGCGCCCACCGAGCACGTCACGACGCCGCACCGCGAGATGCTCATTCGGCTAGCTCAGGAGGTCTTCGAGCACGAGCGGCTCCGTTACGAGCGGGCACGCGACGATGCACCCGAACGGATCGCCGGCCTAACGGCCCGGCTGGACCAGCTGTACGCTCACCGCGCTGACGTGGAACGCCAGCTAGCCGAGATCCGCCGCCCGCTTTCTGCAGAAGACAAGACGTGGCGGCGGATCGGAGACCTCGACCGGGCCGAGCAAGTCGTCATCCAGCGGCGGCAGACCGAGCAACGGCGGCGGGCTAACGCCGCCCGGCTGACGCTGGACAGCATCATCGCCGAGATCGGGCGGGCCGAGGGCGAGCTCGCGAAGGCGAAGGAAGCCGACCGGCGGGAGCTACAGGTCGCCACCAGCCGGGTCCTCCGCTTCCACGAGTACATCCACCGCCGGCTGGACTGCTACCTCCGCAGCCTGATCCGGGTGCATCCCGACGGCGCGTGGGTGGGCGCGCACTTGATCGTCCCGTCGTTCCTGCCCGGCTGGATCCCGCCGGAAGCGAGGGTAACCACGCCCACGCCCGCGCCGCCGTCTCCCGTCAAGGATGACGGGCCAGAGCCAGGAGAGGGAGAGGAAGGCGAGTACGAGCCTTCCGAGGTCCTACCCCTCAAGGACTCGGTGACCGCCTTCGGCTCGGACCCGAAGCTGGTGGACTTCGTGATCAGTGCACCCGGTACCGGGCCATTGCACTTCACGCTAACCCGGGAGGGCGCCGACCGGCTGCGGCTGCGTGATTTCGGGTACGGCCACGGCCCTTACCGGTTCGGGGTGACGGTGAAGTCGGACCTGCTGGCGCCAGCGGACTATTTCGATTTCGCCCACCGCCGCTACTACGTCGGGGAGGGTTGCGCCGAACTCGAGGTCACCCCGCTCGGCCCGGTCAAGCTGGTTGTCAGTGATCTGTACGCCAAGTCGCCTGGCCGATCGAGTGGATGGTTCTCGGGCCGGCCCAAGGAAAAGGTGCGGCTGGCCGGCATGACATTCGTCCAGCGGAAGAAGACGCTGTTGGCCGTCCTGGGTCGCTCCGGAGCGGGCAAGAGCTCCCTGCTGTACGCGCTCATCGGCGACCTGCCACTCGAAGGCGGCTCGCTGTTCCTCGAAGGCCTGGACATGCGGACCCGGTCCGCGCAGATCAGCGACCAGCTCGGCTACGTCCCGCAGGAGACCGACCTATACTCCTCGCTCACCGTCCGCCAGCTGCTGAGGTACTCGTCCCGCCTCCGCGACCCGCGCCCCGAACGCGAGCGGCAGAAGACCATTGCGAAAGTCTGCGCTGAACTCCGGCTCGGCGACGATAAGCTCGACCAGCTCGTGTCCACTCTGTCGGGCGGAGAACGCCGTCGGGCGTCGATCGCCATCGAGCTTCTCAGCGATCCCAAGCTCCTCATCCTGGATGAGCCCACCTCCGGCCTCGACCCGGGCATGGACCGGGAGATCATGGCGCATCTGCGCGACTATGCCGCCAAGGGCAATACCGTTATCGTCACCACCCATGCCACTACCCATCTCCGTGACCGCCATAAGGCCGCTACAACCGAGATACTGGTCGTAGCTGACCAGGGACGGCCGATCTTCCTTGGCCCGCCGCACCGAGTCCTCCGACGCTTCGGCGTGCGGTGGTATGCCGACCTGATGGATAAGCTCGTCGACGACGAGCCCGGCTCCTGGCAGGACGTAAAGGCGCAGGAATACCAGTGCAGCGGGGAAGTTGAGGAGGCGCGTAGAGAGGCCACCGCCGCAGCGTCGCAGGCTACGACGCGCGGGGCGGGAATGCGCAGCCCGCATCGAGTACGTCACGGCTCGGTTCGGGTGTTCCGGCCGCAGCTATGGACGCTGATCAGGCGGCAGGCCACGCTCCTGCGAGTCCGTGGTAAGACCGACAATTCCGGCAAGACGCTACGTGCCACCGTGGTGGCGCTACTGCCATTCCTGGTCGTGGTGATAGCGGCCATCCTGGCCGCACAGATCACTCCGGGTTCCGGCCTCGGCGCGAGACCTGGCCCGGCGGGCAATATCGCGCTCAGCGTCCTCACCACGCTAGCAATGCTNAGCGGACAGGCTCTCACCTACGGGGACCTGGTTTCCGACTTCCCGATCATTCGCCGGGAGCACCGGACCGGCGTGATCCTGCCCGCGGTGATCCTTTCTAAATGGCTGGTCTTCGCGGCCGTAGCCGTGATTGAGGCCGCGCTGATGACGGCTGCCTTCGTAGCACGGCGTCCCGGCCCGGCCTACTCCAATGTCTTTCCGCCGTTCGCCGAGCTGTTCGTCGACCTAGCCGCGCTCACCGTCACCGCGATGTCCCTCGGCCTGCTCATCTCCTCGGTCGCGAGGAAGCTAGAGCAGGCCGTCGCGCTTGTCACCCTTACCTCGATCACGCAGATCGCGCTGAACGGCGTGACGGCCCAGCTATCCCCCGGCTTGAACGCGTTGGCCGTCCTGCTCCCAGACCGCTGGGGCCTGGCCGCCGCCGCTTCCTCGGTGGACCTGGACCGGATCAGCCTGCCACCGCACAAGCCGCCCGATGCTCTATGGCAGCACACGTCCGGGCAATGGACGATCGACCTGGTCGCGCTCGCGGTCCTGGCTACCAGCTATGCCGCGCTGGCCACGTTTGTCCTCTGGCNCCGGATGCGGAAACGCGTGCCGCGCCGGCAGGTACGCGCACGAGCCGCGAGGCGGTCATGGCGCACTACGTGATCGTGTACGCGTTCGACGACCCGCCTCCGGCTGACCTCGCGGAGACCCTGGAGCTTGCCGACCGGCTACGCCTGGTCCGCGGCGAGGAGCGCCCCGATCTGTGGATCTCGTGGGCAGGTTTCCACAAGATCGAAGCCCCGCTCGCGACGGCGCTCGCGGCCGGGCAAGTACGCAGCGCGGCGCTGCTGCCGACCGTACCGCCTCCGGATCAGCGCTGGCTCCTCACCGAATGGCGCGGCCAGCTGGCTGTCCACAGCTCGATAGCCCACCAGCTAGACCCGCGATTTTGGGCCAATCCGTCCCGTTACGAACTAGTCGACCTGAGGGTCTTCAGGCCGGCGAGCGACGAACCGGGCAGGTCCATGACGGCGCGGCCGGGCGGGCCGGGCGCTCGGCGACCTAGGTGGGTCGAGACCGCAGCCGAGTACCGCGCCTCGCTGGATTCCGAACGGCCGACGCTCATCACCGCACCGGTCGAGCAGATCATGACCAGGATGCGGGCCTGGTTCGGTGAGCTCGCCGACGAGCGGGTTGGCGGCGCGATCGCGATCCTGGCGACGTCCGGAATAACACCGTCGGCTCGGTCCCAGGTGGTGCTGCGCAACCCCGCGGCGCTCGGAATGCGTCGCGTCACGGGTGCCGCCGCTCTCGCGGGACACTGCAGAGCCGGACGGATCACTGTCCGGGCCTGGGGCACCAGCTCGGACGATCCCACCCGAGGCATCGATCGGCCCGGCCGGACCAGGCAGGAGTCCCGGTCCCTGACGGCCCAGCTCACTTCCATGAAGGCGGTGACCGGGGCGCGCTACGGCATCCTGGCCGAACTACTAGCCGCGGAGGCGGATACCGAGGTGCTCATCGAGACTGGGCTCGTCTTCGAGCAGGAGACTCTCAACGGGGTGCAGAACCTGGCCATCGCGGCCGGATCGATTGTTAACGTCAACACCGACGCAAGCTGGCCCGTGAGGACGGCACGGCCGGCCTGGTGCCTCAACCGGCACCTTGCCTCGCCCTCGGGGGAGCCTCTTCGTCCGACGCCACTATTTGTACCGCTGACGGCGAGCATGGACCAAGGAACCGTGTGGAGCATCGTGGAGCGTTCCATGAATAACTTCGGGACCCCGGCATGAGCGGCCCGGTCAGTCACGACCTCGACGACAAGATCCGCGCGGCAGTGGGAGCTTTCCCGCAGCAGATTCTTGATATCGGCGTTGGCGGCCTGGCCCCGGCTTTGGTAATCAAGTATATTCCCGCCAAGTTTTCGACTTCCTATCATCAGCCCGGACAAAAGCTCAAGATCTCCGAGACGCCTGGATTTACCTGGGGCCGGGCTACCTACGTCACTCCGCTCGCATTCCCGTTGTCCACCGCGATTTTCGGGAGGGTGGGAGTGATTGCCGGGTTCAATCCTGATAACTGGCGGCGTACTTTCGACGCGACCATCGTGGCGAACCAGAAGCTTTATATGAGCTGGTTGCAGGCGCAGCCACTGTACCGACGATTCGTGCTCACGGCCCAGTCCGCGTACATCAGCCAGATGCTCCGCGATAAGTTCCGCCTTAGGTACGGCATCGACTGCGTGCTCTTCCGTCCGGACCAATCCAACCCTCGGTACACCAAGACGGTATCAGACGTGTGGATGGCCGTGACCGACTGGAGGCAACCGCCGGCGCATGGCATTGCTACGGGTTTCAGCGACAGGTTCATGGACGCCCGCCTGACGGTGGTGGTTGAGGAGGAATTTGAGGACCGTATGGGGGGCATCCACCGCGCCGGGCTCCTCAACCTCGCCAGTACCCGGCCCGCCGATCTCGCCAACGAGTTCAGGCAGGCGTACTATGCGGGTCGGATCGTAAGGATAGGCTCATGAAAGCGCTCCTAGCGATTGCCGAAAGTTTCCTGGATCGTATGACGAATCCATTGTACGGTACTGAAGTCAACGAGGAGTATTCGCTGCGGTTCAATCAGCTGNTGGCGGAGGACCCGGCATTCGCCGCTTCATTTGCCGAGCTTGCGCTCGAACCGGACGATGTTGATTCGCTGCCAGCTTGCGCCTGGCCTTGGTATCTGCAATGGCGCTGCGAGCGGGCGGATCCGCCGCCGGCGGAATTCCTGGACGCACTCTTCGAGGCCACCGACGATCCGGCCATTCAAATGGCCGTCATGATCAGTGCTCTTTCCGACAGTGGCCGAGCTGATGTGTCAGACGGCGAACCGGTTCCTTACCGCGACGATGACTCGGATAGTTATACCGATGTACACCCCGATACCTCCCCGCGCCGCAGAACCGAGCCCGGGGACGAAGCTACAGGTACCGCCCCCTATAGCCGCGAAAGCCTCCCCGAGCTAGGGGGACGCAGAAATATCCGGAGCCGCTGGCTGCGGACCCGGATCGATCGGCTGGCCTATGATCCGCAACGCGCCCCTAGCGTCGCGGGCGCGATCGAGGTCGCCACCTATCTGCTGCAACTAGGGGACCCGGAGAGCCTGACGAGCTTGCAGGAGCTTCTCGCCGCCCAATGGAGCGGGCAGGAGGAGCTTCGCCAGGCCATCGATGAGCAACTCGAAGAGGCGGACCTTGATCCCGAGACCGCAGCTCGCTGGCGTTCGGAACTAGGACTCTTCAGACAAGCCTGACCCGCTGATTCACTTCCAGATGTCGGCTTGGCGTTTCGGCGACGCCTGGGTGACGGACCGACTGGGGCTGCGATCGGGTGCCGTGGCGATCGAACCGTCGGCCACGTTGGCCGCGGGCACTCGCGGCCTGGACCCACCTTACCCGAAAGGACCGGATTATCGGTGTAGGTAGCAAGATACACTTCGGCCATCCACGTCAACGCTAAATTTCAGTGAATCACTGCTGACCAGGGCTACGGTGACATGGTCAAAAACCTCGAACAACACGTGACATACCAACGGTGAGTTGGAGGCGTCCAGGCTCAGGGTGACCGGGCCGCCACCTTCCTTCAGTATGACTGCCGTTACGCAGCCGTGAGAGGTTGAAATTTGACCGACCGCCTCATTTACCTCGCCGGATCCTAGCGTCAGGCTAAGCTGAACCGAGAAGGCAGGAAGGCCAATACGGCCGGTCCAGGTGGCCTGGTAGGCGGCTGGGACTTCGTTGGCGGCCAAGCCGACGGAGTTGGCTGCGGATCCGGAGGAGTCGCTATACGGCCAGATATGCAGCCCGGAAGCAAATGAGAAGTATGAGGCGATAACAATCCCTACAATGGCAACTACTATACCTAGGAGTGCGTAATCTTTCACGGATCTACCCATAGGTATCCCCCCTCTTCGCGCAGTTTAGCGCCAGGCCCGCTACTTAGCCGGACCAGAACAGTGCTACGCCCTTCTCATTAAGGCACATTCATATCTCTCACGATTAGCGTCCGTCATCTCTCTCCCTTGGGGGCCTGCCTACGCCGCCCTTACGGCCCGCCATAGCCCGTCGCCCATACGCGCTTAGCCGCGAGCCGCTAAGACCGGCTGGATGATCAACTGGCTGGCCGCCACCGAAGCATATCATCTGATGTTACTCTCGATGACCCTATCGACCGCCATTACATGCAGTGGATGCGTAGCAGGACGACTCTGTGGTTAACGGCGTCTCGTGCTGTAGTAGATCACGTTTGCCCGGCCGAGCAAGCCTGTCGGGCCCTTTCCTGCGAGTGGCTGTTCTCGAGCCTCCCCGACCATGCCCGGTCCATGTCAAGAGGGGAATCCCGCGTCATTGCCGGTGCTTCCCACGATCACCGGGAGCGGCCAGCCCGGCATCCTTGCTGGCATGGCATCCGGGCAGTCGGTGGAGACCCTGGGCATCGCCGACGTGGTGATGACCATTCTCCAGGCGCGGAAGACCATGCCGTGGGCGACGGCAGCGGCCGTTTCCCGCGAGAGCCGCGGCGACGTGATCCACGTGCGCGTGAGCCTGCTGGAATCTAGCGAGCGGCCGGAGGATCAGCCGGGCCGTGGTGAGGTCGTCGCGGCCTTCACCGCGCGTCAGCTCGATGCGGATCTGGCCGCGGCGTTCGGGTCCAAGGACGCGATCATCCTGAAATAGCCAGGGCCGGAGGGGAGTCTGCACCGGGGGGGAGCAGACTCCCCTCCGGCCCTCCACTTCTCAGGTCCCGGCGTCTGCGGAGCGGAGAAAGGCGAGCACGGCCCTGACGCGGTTGTTATCGGTATCGGCCTGATCGAGCCCCAGTTTGAGGAAAATGCTGGTCACGTGCGCTTCGACCGTCCGGGCGCTCAGGAAGAGCTCCTTGGCTATCCCGAGGTTGGACCGGCCCTCGGCCATGTGGCGAAGGACCGTGCGCTCGCGCTCGTTGAGCGCGTCGATCTTGCTCGGCTTCCGGTTCCGCTGCAGCAGGCGCCGGACGATGGTCGGGTCGATCACCGTTTCCCCGTCAGCCACCCGGGCCAGGCTGTCCATCAGGGTGCCCGCGTCGGTGACGTTGTCTTTCAGCAGGTAGCCGACGCCGGTGGGCACGGTCTCAAGCAGCTGGCTGGCGTAGCTGGTCTCGGCGTAGGTGGACAGCACCAGGATGCCGACGCGCGGATTAAGGCGGCGTAGCTCAGCCGCCGTGCTGACGCCTTCGTCGGTAAAGCTCGGCGGCATGCGGATGTCGAGGATGACGGCGTCCGGCGGGTTGGTTTGGATGGCCGCCAGTAGCTCAACGCCAGATGCCCTGCTAGCAGTGACCTCGGCGCCGGATGCCTCCAGGAGCAACGTCAGGCTGCTGCGGAACAACCCGGAGTCATCGGCGATCGCTAACCGCATGGGATTCTCACCTCGAGGCGTGTTCCCTGGCCGGGCGGGCTGACGATAGTGACCTCTCCGTCAAGGGCGTTGACGCGGTCCACGATGTTAGAGAGCCCGTGACCTCTCGATGTGACACCGCCCACGCCGTCGTCGGCGATCTGGAGGTCCAGCCGTGACTCATCCACGCTCACCGTAACCGTCGCGCTGCCCGCCCGGGCGTGCTTGACGACATTGGCGAGCGCTTCGCAGGCGACGAAGTAGGCGGTTGCCTCCACGGCGGTGGCGACCCGCGTGGCCGGAACGGTCACCCGGACCGGCAGCGGGAGCCTCTCGGCCACGTCCTCCAGCGCCGCGGCCAGGCCTGTTTGCGACAGCACGGCCGGGTGGATTCCGTGCGCGAGGTCCCGCAGCTCCGCCAGCACCTCCCTGAGCCCGTCCCGCACCTGGGCCAGGGCCCCGTAGGCCGCCGCGTCGGCCGTGTCCGTCATCGCCACCGTCAGCTGGGCGGCCAGGCCTAGCAGGTGCTGCTGCACGCCATCATGCAGGTCGCGTTCGATACGCCGTCGTTCCGCTAGCCCGGCCTCGACGATACGCGTCCGGGAGGCGCGGACCTGTTCCAGCTTCTCACGCGCGGCCTGCGCCTGGAGCTGGGCGTTTTTCAGCGCCAGGCCGCTTGTCTGGACGGCGGCGTCGAACAGCCCCCGGTACCTCGCCAGGGCGGGATCGGCGATGACGACCGCGATGGGGGAGCCCTCTTCGGTGCGGATGAACTCGACCAGACGGTCGGATGGCTGCTCCTCCAGCACGGGCCCACCATGTTCGGTCTCGAGGACTTCCAGGGTCGGGTCATGAAGGGTGCTTCGCAGCGCGTAGCGGACCGCGCCGATGTCGGCCCCGCCGGAGATCTGAGCCGTCAGCGCGGTTATGTTCCTGAGCAGGAGGGTGCGCTGCATGGCCGCGACCAGGAAAGCCAGCGGTATCGTCAGGTCCACCGCGCTTTCGACGGTATAGACGCCGTTCGGAGTGCCGTTAAGGGCGGAAAGCATCTGCGTGACGGCCGACGCCGCAGCCGCGATAACGGCGGCCAAGCCCGCCACCATGATCGGCGTGATCACAATCCGGTCCAGGCCCGTGGTCCGCAGGAGCCGCATCACTAGAAGCACGATGAGCGCCACGGCGAAGAGCCCCTGGCCCGCGTTGACGACATAATTGATGACGTCGTTGAGCTGCATGTCCGGGATCAGGCTGGGCCACCAGGACGACGCGGGGACACCATCCCATTGCGGGAGGGCGGTCACCATGATCAGCATCCGGCCCACCAGCATCCAGCCAGCGAGGAGAACGAGATAGACCCGCTGGTGCCGCAGCAGCGAGGGATTCGGGTAACGCAGCAGGGCGTAGGCACCCAGAACACGGTCCGCGGCACCGAAAAGCAGATCGTAGACAGCCCACGGGGCTCCGCTCCAGGCGTCGACGAAATCCAGTGAGCGGAGCAATCCGGCGATCATGAGCGCCCACGCCACACCGCGTTGCCCCGGTTCCCTGCGCAGCATCCACCCGGTGAAGACGAAGAGAACCGAGACGGTCAGGTTGGCCCCGGCGAGAGCGGGATCGGTGTTCCACACCGGTCCCTGGACCAGCGCGCAGAATCCCGCCGCGGCGATAATGACCACAGCCGTCAGCACGTAATCGCGGCCACGCCATTCCGGTCCTGGCTCGTGCCGCGGACTCTCGGAAAGCATCAACGTCAGGATAACGAGATC
>JGI12269J14319_10000590_pt1 | contig 34735 bp, 27 predicted proteins | sample PeaSoiSIISIP2007_FD_14319 | JGI IMG/M metagenome (IMG submission 14319)
GGGCACTGGCGGGGAAGGCCTTAGCCTCGTCCGCATGGCAGGTGGCGCATTGCACTTTGGCGATCTTCGCGGGATGCGGAAATTCTTTGATCGAGGTGTGGCAGTCTTTGCAGCCGAGAACCGCGTGCGCGCTGGCTTCGTGTTTGGAGGGATTGATCGAAATGTCTTTCCCGGCGGCGGACTTCATTCCTGCTTCGCCGTGGCACGCCAGACATTCCTGGTCCGCTGCGGACGAGGCAGCAGCCAGAGCCAACACCAAAGCCACGTAAATCAAAGCAACCCGAGTCGTGCGCATTTCCACCCTTCTCCGCGATGCAAGCGATCGCAGCGCCTGAAGGCGCGATCCTAACGCGAACTTGCGGCATCGCTAAAGCGATGCCCTGATACGAATCTTTCGCCAAGGGCCGTTATACCCGGATGCGAATCTTCCACCGCAGCCTGCTAGCGGTACGCGAACAACATCGCGTAGATGATCCACAACACAATGAAGAATCCCACCGTCAGCGCCGCCCAGGCGAAGGCGCGAATCGTCTGGATGACGATGGGTTGATAAGCCTCCTCCATTTTTTCTTCCAGCTTCCCGCTGGCGACCAGCGCTTCATACTCTCTGGGCTTGTCCCGCTCCAACTCTTCCAGCGGCATGCGCCCGGTGAATACCGTGATGTCCATGGGAAATTTCTCGGGCCGTAAGTGGGTATTGAAGAAATGCACGGTAAAGATGAAACCCGTGGCCAGAAGCGCCTCGTCGCTGTGAATAATGGTGGCGACGTTGAGGAACGATCCCGGGATAAAGCGCGTGAAGAACACTGGGAACCACAGCGTGAGGCCGGTGGAACCGATCACTGCGATTCCCCAAAACACGGCGAAATAGTCGAATTTTTCCCAGTAGGTCCAGCGGCCATAGGCAGGCCGCTCGCCGCGGCCCACAAACCACTTCAGCGTGCCCACCAGTTCCGTCAGGTCCCTTCGATTGGGCATCATGCTGCCCGGTCCCAGGATCAGCGAGAACCACGTATCATGCTCCCGCTTCTTCAACTTGTAGAGGTCCACCAGGTGGGTAATGAAAACTCCGAACATGATAACGGCGGCGCTGCGATGAATGTAGCCCGCGTTCTCGAATCCCCCGAGCAGATGCGAAAGCACCGCCGCCCATTTCGTGTAGGAGAATTTCAGGGTCAGCCCCGTCAGCGCCAGGGTAATGAAACTCACGATCATGCAGATGTGCAGGATCCGCTGCAACCGGCTGAAGCGGACGAACTGGCGTCGCTCGTTAGGCATCTGTGCCCTCCTTACGCACGGGCGCGTCGAGCGTTGCGGCATATTTCTCTTCCGCGGCGCGCAACTCCTGCCGCATCTGGAATGCTCGAGGCAGCCAGAGCAGCGTATGAGCGCCACCTACCACGAATGTCACCAGAAGCAGCGCGGTCATGCCCCAGAAGGTATAGAACAGGAACGGATACTTTCGCGGATCGTGATGGGTGGCGTGCGTCAGGTATCCGGCGAAGCGTCGGGTCGCGCCGGCGTGGCACTTTCCGCACGTGGCCGCGACATTTGCCCGGCTAAGGTGCGAACGGGGGTCGGTCACCGCCAGCACGTCGTGCGCTCCGTGGCAGTCGTAGCATTTTGCCGCTTTCGTGTAGCCCAACTTCGAGACCTTCCCGTGATAGGTGTCAAAATAAGTCTCGGCAATCTTCTCGTGGCAGCGTCCACATGTAGTCATCACGGTTAGCCGGAAGCTGTTCTCATCTGTGCGGTGGATGGCATGAGCAGTATGGCAATCGTTGCAGACTGGAAGTGGCTTGCTGTACCCGCTCACGCGCTTGGCATGGATGCTGCTCTCGAACTGCTCCTCGATGCCGTGGTGGCAGCGGCCGCACGTGGTCGGCACGTTATTGGCATTGACACTCGACGCCGGATCGGTACGGGGAAGGATCTGGTGAGCGGTGTGGCAACTGGTGCAGGTCGCGGTCACAGTCAGCCCATTCTTTAATAATGCCCCGTGAATGCTCTCCGTGTAGTTCGAGATGATTTCGTGCTGAAATCCGGTATAGCGTACCGCAGCCTTCTGGCCCTCGCGGTGACACCGCGCGCAAAGTCCGGGAACATTGGTCGCAAAGGTCGATGACTGCGAGTCCTGTTTGCCCAGGATGCCATGAGTGCCATGGCATTCCTTGCAAGTCGGGGCATTCGGATCCTTCTTGCCATTCAGTTGTCCGTGGATGCTGGCCGTGTACATCCTGCCAATTTCGTCGTGGCAAGCCGTGCAGTCCACTGGGTTCACGATCGTCTCGCAAGGCCGCACCCGGGAGGCGTTGACCTCCGAGTGGCACTGGCTGCAGGCAGTGTTGCGAAGCCTGCCCGGTTCCTCGCTGTGGCGGGAATGGCTGACCTCGGCCAGGTTGACGTACATGGATTTCCCGTCGCGCGCGCGACGCAGTTTCTCGTCCGCATGGCAGCGCATGCAATCCGCATCCGCCATGCCCTGCGCATAGAAGATGTTCCTGATCTTGTGCGGTTGATGGCAGTCCGGGCAGGCGGGCAGAACGTTGGCCTGTTTTTCCCAAAGCTCTCCACGAATGGTTTTGCGGTGGACGGTTTCGATTTGCGTGTGGCATTTCGTGCAGGTGGCAGCAATGTTCTTGCGATTGATCGAAGAAGCGGGATCGGTATGGGGCAAGATCAAGTGCGGGGTGTGGCAGGTGGCGCAGTTCGGAGCCACCGACAGTCCCTTCTTCAGCAACGCCTCCCCGTGAATGCTCTCGGAATAGTTCTCCAGAATATTGTCCTGGCCAATCTGGCGATTGCGCGAAACCGCGGTTCCTTCGCGATGGCACTGGCCGCAAACGAATGGGACTTTCAGCGGCGCCACCGCCGACCGCGCGTCCTTCACCGGAACGATGTCGTGGTTGCCGTGACAAGTCACACAGTGGGGCGCCAGCGCATCGCCGTGCGCAATCGCCTTGCCGTGGAGCGACCGGGCATGCTGCTCCTGCTCAGTGGTATGGCACGTCCCGCACTTTACCGGCGCAGGCTTCTCGTGCGGAAAATCCTTTCCTTCCAGATCGGCGTGGCAGCCCGTGCACCCGAAGCTGGCATGTACGGAAGCGGCAAATTTCTTGCCGTCCACGTACAGCGAAACCGTCTTGCCGGCTCGCGTCGTGGTCATCGTCTTATCGCCGTGGCAGGCGAGACATTCCGCACCAGGCTGGTCGGCGGCGCGGGCGGGGCGTTGCAACAACGGAAGCAGGAAAACCGTGGCGAGGAGCGTGGCGACGATCATCCCCGCGATCGTTGCAACGATCGATAGCCCAGCGCACCAATTTCTTCGCACCACTCCTGTTTCAGCCATGTCAAACTCTCGCCAGCGCTTACTTCATGCCAATATCCGCAAGCACTTTCGGATTCGTTTCTCCAACCGCCAGCAGGTTGTGGCAAGCACTGCAATCATTGGTGATGGTCTGGCCATCGGCGCTGGTATGACTGCCGTCATGGCAGCGGAAACAGCCCGGCGAATCATTGTGCCCAAGATTATTCGGGTGCGTTCCCCAGGTGATGCGCATGTCCGGGAAGATGTTGCGCAGGTAGATCCTCGCTACCTCATCGCCAGCCTGTTCTACCACCGTGCGCCGCGTCGCGTAGATCTGCGGGTAGTTGGTCCGATAAAAACTGTTGAGTTCTTCTTTGATGCGATGCTCCGCGACATCGCGGGCAGGATAATCGACCTTGAGAACCTCGACCGCCTTTTTCCTGATGTAGGGAAGGTCCGGGCTGATGCGTCCGGCGGCCATCTGCTTGTCGACTGCGTTTTCGGGCAAGTCGAAGGCGTGCGTGGGCCGGTTGTGGCAATCGACACAATCCATCACCCGGTGCTCTCCCTTGTCCAATTGCTCTTTGGTGGGCTTGGCATCGCTCGAAATAAATTCGGTGGTCTTCCCCTTATCGTCGGTGTAATACACGGCCGGGATCGTCTGGCGCTCGGGATCGGTCGAGATGTAGCGGATGCGCGCCATGTCGGCGAGGTGCCGCCCATGGATGCCGACCGCACCCTGCCAGGTGCGTCCGCCTACTTTCAGCAGCAGCACATCCGTCTGGGGTGTGTTGGTTTCGTCGTCCTTGTAGCTGGTATTCACCAGGAACTTGTCACCGGTGAAGCGTTGCGGCCAGTGGCACTGCTCACAAGTCTCGCGCGCCGGACGCAGGAACTTTACCGGCGAAGGGATCGGCCGCGAATAGGTGTGGAAGGTTACCGCAAAGACCTGCCGCAGGCCGGAAAGCTTCGAACGCACAAACCACGACGCTCCCGGACCGATGTGGCACGCCACGCAGTCCACCCGCGAGTGCGGAGAATTCTGATAGGCCGTGTACTCCGGATCCATCACCCGGTGGCAAGTCTCTCCGCAGAACTCGGTCGAATCCATGTACTGCACGCCGCGGTACGATGCCGTCCCCACAATCAGAAGATTAAGCAGGGTCGCGACGCCCACGTACTCCAAAGTGCGCCGCACCACCGGCAGACCGAGGTCGATGGCGGGGAAAACCCCCGGCAGTTCCCCGCTCCCCAGCAGACTTCGTCGCCGGAGCCAGATGCCAAGCGGAATCAGCAGCAAGCCAAGTACAAAAATGCCCGGAAGAATCAAAAAGACCAGAAGGCCAATATACGGATGCGGCGGTCCGGGCAAGAAGACGTCATAGAACCAGAAGGCGATGGTGGTAAGCGCCGTGCTGGTCGTCACCACGGCGCCGGTGAGTGTGATGGGATTCTGGCCCAGAAAATAGATGGGCTGAGCCCAGTCCCGGATCCGTTCTTGCAGAGTCATGTGAAACCGCTATTCCACTCGTTTTCTGATGCAATGTTGCTAAGACACACTCCAACTTTTGCCGCGGATCGCCTGCGGCGTTTGGCAAATCAACCTGACCTTAATCGAGACCCTGGCCCGGTTTACTTCTTCAACGTACGGATATAAGCCACCAGCCCAGTAACCTCTTCCGGCTTCAGAGACTTGTACGCTGGCATCTTGGGGGGCTTACCGTTTGTAATGATGCCCGAGATGACCGCATCCGACTGTTTCTGAAAGTCGGCACCTGAGAAATCGTGGCCGGCCACTTTCTTTCCGTCCGGGCCATGACACATGGCACATTTTGATTTGTAGAGCGTCTCGCCTGCGCTTTGCGCATTCGCCGGCAGGGAGAGGGTGAGAACAACCGCCAATGCGATTGCAAGTGTCAATACTGCGACGCTAACTTTCTTCATCTTCAAGCTCCATTCGAGTTTATTGGCCCAAAAAACTGTTGCAATTTTGAACTATATGCGGGCGGAGGTCCGTGACCCAGATCACACCTGCATGTAATGGCAGGTTTCCAGCAAGATTAGCGCAGAATCGGCAAACCTCGACCAAGTTCTCACGTTGGCGGACCGATCCGGTTTCGCCCGAGGGCTTCTTCACAGCCTCGAACGTCCTGGCTGCCGCGCTGAAGCATCTATCTTGTAAATTGCGCCCGTGTCGGCTTCGCCGCAGCCAGAACCCAAGACAATATCGTCAAGTTCCAAATTTTGGGCCTGTTTCTCGGTCCCATGATGCTAAAATCAAGCAAATTCTTCATAACAACCCGCTTTTGTCTGTTCGGCTTGCTGCGACGGCCAGGCCATAGCGGAGCTTGGGTGCCGGGTGCGGCGCTGTAACATCGAGCTTGAGGCGGCGAAGGAGTAAAGATGTCACTGGGGCCCCTGGTTCCACGAGGTAACGATCCACGAAACGGCGACGGATTGCGCGAATTCCAAACTGGAGAGCCGGCTGAATTTCTGAGGCCGATCGGCTCCGCACTCTATAACGTGCTGCCGGCGCAGGAATCCACGCTGCGCGAATACCTGCGCGTCCTCATCAAGCGCAAGTGGATGGTGATCTCAGTGATAGTGGGCATCTTCATGGCGGTCGCCGTTGCCAGCCTGCGCCAGACTCCCATCTACGAAGCGACCGGCCAAATCGTGGTCAACAAGGCCGATTCCAACCTCATCACCTTCAAAGACTCGATGCCGGTGGTCGACTACTATGACCAGAGTGATCTCGACACCGAGGTCCGCATCCTGCAGAGCGATCTCCTGGCGCTGCAGGTGATCCGGACACTGAATCTGGATAAGCGTCCCGAATTCGGAGGCCGTTCCGATCAAAAGCAAGCCAACCTAGTCGCCGATCCGCTGCAGACCGATCCGAATCGCACCTCGGCACTATTAGGGGCCTTTCGCGGAAACCTCCACGTCGTTCTGATTCCCAACACCCGAATCATCGAGATTCATTACAGCAGCACCGATCCTCAGCTTGCCGCCAGCGCCGTGAATACCCTCGCCGCCACTTATGTCGAGCAGAACTTCAAGACCAAGTTCGACTCCACCATGCAGGCCTCGAACTGGCTTTCCAACCAGCTCGTGGACTTGCAGATGAAAGTGGAAACTTCTCAGGAGAAGCTGGTGCGCTACCAGAAGGAGCACGAGATTCTCGGCACTGACGAAAAGTCGAACATCATCACCGAAAAGCTCGACGAGCTTAACAAAGAAATGACCGCGGCCGAGTCTGACCGCATGCAGAAAGAAGCCGTCTACCGCCAGACTCAGACCAATGACCCGGACGAGATCGCTGCCGCAATCATTGCCGATACCACCGGGAATGGAAGCACCGCAACCTCCGGTCTTCTGGACAAATTGCGCGAACAGCAAGCCAACCTCAGAATCCAGGTAGCCGAACTCAGCTCCCAGTTCGGTCCCTCGTATCCGAAGGTCATCCAGATCAACAACCAGATCAAAGAGATTGACCACCAGATGCAATCGGAAACGAACAAGGCCGTAGACCACCTCAAGGGGCAATACCTGGCGGCCTTGCAGCGTGAAAACATGTTGCGCGGATCTTTTGAGAAGCAAAAACAGGAGGCCAACAAGCTCAACGAGAGCGCCATCGAGTACAGCATCCTGAAACGCGACCTGGACACCAACCGGACACTCTACGAGGGACTGCTGGAAAAACTCAAGGAAGCGGGCGTCACGGCGGGATTGAAATCCAATAATTTTCGCATCATAAATGCGGCGCGTGTTCCCACCTCGCCCAGCGAACCCAACATTCCACGCAACCTGGCGTTCGCGCTGGTGCTGGGCATCATCTCCGGCGTGGGCCTGGCTTTCGTGCTCGAAAACATGGACAATACCGTCCGCACTCCGGAACAGGCAACCGCGTTGTCGCTGCTTCCCTCTCTTGGCATGATCCCGCTCGGCTCCAAGTCCGCCAGCTACGGTGGGACCGGCAAGCGCTTGGCATTGACTGCCTCGAAGGAAGTGGTGGAGACGGTAACCCAGGTTCGCCCGCAGTCGCAGATGGCCGAATCGTATCGCGCGCTGCGGACCTCACTTCTGCTCTCCAATCTGGGAGCGCCGCCGAAAGTCATCATGATCACCAGTGCGCGTCCGCAGGAAGGCAAAACCACGACCAGCATTAACACGGCCATCGTGCTCGCGCAAAAGGGCGTCCGCGTTCTTCTGATCGATGCCGACTTGCGCCGCCCTAGTATTCACAAGACTCTGGGCATGGGCCCGCGCAGCGGCCTCAGCAACGTGCTCACCGGAAGCGCCACGGTGCAGCAGACGATTGCGGCCTCTCCCATCCTGCCCAATCTTTTCATCATGCCCGCGGGCACGCCGCCCCCGAATCCGGCCGAATTGCTGGCGTCCTCCAATATGAGGGACCTGATCGCGGAGTTGCGCGAACAGTTCGATCACATCGTGATCGACACTCCGCCAACCCTTTCCGTCACCGATGCCGTGGTACTCTCGCCCCGTGCCGACGCCACCATCCTGGTGATTCGCTCCGGCCAGACCACGAAACAGGCGCTGCGCCGCTCCCGCGACATATTGATGCAGGTCAATGCTCATGTGGCCGGGGTGCTCCTCAACGCCGTTGACCTTACCTCCCCCGATTATTATTACTATTACGAATATCAGGGGAAATATGGAGCCTACTATCAGGAAGAGGCTCCTGGCACGGGAAATGAGGCGGAACCGAAAGCGGTTTGAGTGCAACGATCGCTTTAACCATGGCTATTCCACTTTCAAACCGGCGGCGTTGGCAGTTGGCGGTGGGGTTGGTTCCTCTCGCCGGCATCTATCTTCTCCTGGCGGGCACGGAGTTTGCCGCCAGCGTTTTCGCTTCGCGGGCGGAGTTGCCGTCGCTGCAACGCGCGGTGCGCCTCTCGCCGGGAAATGCCGAGTATCGGCATCGACTCGGGCGCTACTTTGCGCTGGTGGCCGGTGATCCTCAATCTGCCATTAGCAGCCTTCGGTCCGCCGTCGCGCTGAACCCCCACGACGCCCACTATTGGTTCGATCTGGCCGCCGCCGATCAGGTAACCGGCGACCTCGCGGGCCAGCGAGCGGCACTGGATCGCGCGTTGCAAGCCGAACCTACTGCTCCCGATGTGGCCTGGGAAGCAGCGAATTTTTTTCTAGTTGACGGCGATATCGAACGCGCCCTGCGCGAATTCCACGTCGTCATCGAAAACGACGATTCGCTGGTGGACGACGCCCTGCGCGTCTGCTGGCGTGTGCGTCCCGACACCGACGCTCTGCTCCGTGACGTGGTTCCGGCCCGCACCGATTCCCTGATTTCCTTCCTCAACTTGCTCCGGAGCAAGCGGGAGACCGAGGCCGTTATCAAGACCTGGGACCATCTGGCTCAACTGCACCAGAAGTTCCAGAACCGCTATCTCTACGACCAGGTGCGTTATCTCATCGAAGTGCGCCGTCCCGACGCCGCCATATCTGCCTGGGAGCAGACCGTCGACGCTCTCGGCCTCTCTGACTATTTGCCTACCGAGGACAACCTGGTGGTGAACGGCGATTTCAGCCTCGACATCCTCAATGGAGGTTTCGACTGGACCTACGAGAATCGAGCCGGAGTTGAGCCCTTGCTGGATCCGAGTGAAATCCACCAGGGTCATCGCTCTCTTTCTCTCACCTTTGAAGGCCCTGGGATCAGCGACGCCGGAATACAACAACTGATTCCAGTGCGCGGGGCAACCACGTACGCTTTTTCCGCGTACTACAAGTCGAAGGAATTTGAGGGCGCGGGCGGCCCGCAGATCGTTCTGCGAGACGCCTACACGGGCGTACCGCTCTATGCCAGTGACGCGCTCAAGGATGCCGACTTCTGGAAGGAAGTTCACTCCAAAGTGACCACCCCGGACTCCACTACCCTGCTTAAGCTGGCCATCGAAAGGTTCCCGGCCGGTTCTCCCATCAAAGGCAAGCTCTGGCTGGACAGTTTCGAACTGTCTCCTGAGGATTCCGCCGACAATTCTCCAAACCCATCCAAGGACAAACCGTGAGTTCCGCCCTGGCAACGCAGCCTGAACCCGCGTCCATCGCCAAAGCCTCGCGACCGAGGCTAACCAGCACGGCGCTGCTGGCCGGCGCTTGTGCTGTGCTGTTACTCGGGCCGTTGGCCTTTGGCGCCGTTGAGCCCTGGTCCATTTTTGCCTTGGAGGTGTGCGCCACCTTGCTATTGGCGGTTTGGGCGGCCCGCCAGTGGATCCATCGCGAACTTGACTTCTCTGGCAATGTGCTCTACCTCCCCATGGCTGCTTTTTTTGCGCTCGTGCTGTTGCAGTGGGTGGTGGGGACAACTGCCTACCGCCATGTGACCTACTCTCACCTGCTGCTCTACGTTGCCTACGGCATGCTGGTTTTCGTCGTGACCCAGACTCTGCATCGTTCTTCTCAGTTTGAACTCATGGCGAAATTGTTCACGGGTTACGGGGTGGTAGTGGCTTTGTTTGCCGTGTTGCAGGGTATGGCGCCGAATGGAAAGGTTTACTGGATTCGGACCTTGGAGCAGGGGGGCCTCATCTATGGTCCTTACGTCAACCATAATCACTACGCCGGCCTGATGGAGATGCTCACACCCTTCCCGCTGGTGCTGGCCGCCACTCACTTCACCGACGGCGGCCGTAAGATTGCGGTGGCGGGAATCGCCGCGCTCATGGCGGCAAGTATTTTTCTTTCCGGTTCGCGCGGAGGCATGGCGGCGTTTGCGGTACAGATGGTGGTGCTCAGCGTCCTTCTGGCTCGCAAGCGCGAGGGAAATTGGAAACAGCCCCTCATGCTAGCGGCGTTCCTGGCGATGGTGATCGTTTTTCTACTCTGGATGGGTAACAACGAACTCACCCGCCGCCTGATCAGCATTCACTCGGATACTCGTGAAGAGATCAACGGCGGGGTCCGCCTCACCATTGACCGCGACTGCTTGCGCATGTTGATGCAGCGGCCCTTTCTCGGTTGGGGACTAGGCACCTTTCCTGTCGTCTACCCGCAATTTCGCAGTTTCTACACCAACATGTTCGTGAACCAGGCCCACAACGATTATCTCCAGTTGCTGATCGAGACCGGCCTGGCCGGATTCTCCATTGCGATCTGGTTTCTGGTGCTGGTTTTCCGCCAGGCCGCGGGCAAGCTTAAGAATTGGACCGAGAACGCCAGCGGCGCGTTGACCGTGGCCGCAATGCTCGGCTGCGTGGGAGTCCTGGTGCACAGCTTTCTCGATTTCAATCTGCAGATCCCGGCAAACGCCGCGTTGTTTTACGTGCTCTGCGCCATTGCCGCCTCCAAACCACTGCAGGAATCGCAGCGCCGCCGCGTACTTCGCCGGCACAGTTTGATCGCGGAGTCTCACCCGGAAACTGCGGCATCCTGAGCGTTGCGGCGAAACCGGCGCAACTCAGGCGTGGTAGAGCTGCTCGTGCTGCCGCGCTTCGTACCACAGGGCCAGCTCGACCCGGTTCCACAACCCCAGTCTGTCATAGATCAACCGCAGGTAATTCTTCACCACGTGCTCGGTGGTCCCCAGAGAATCCGCGATCTCCCGGTTCTTGCAGCCCTCGGCTACGCGTTGAATGATGAACTGTTCCCGTTCGCTGGGCCCGCGCCGGTTTGCTGCCGCTCCTGCCATAATTGCCTCCTATAAAGTAAAGTCGCGAGCTTGACTCGCTTGATGCCCCCCTTGATTCCGAAACGCACAAACAGCCGGTTGAAATGCGCTTTGACCGTTCTCTCGGCAATGTTCAGGTCTTTAGCGATTTCCGAGTTGTCGCATCCCTGGAGAAGCAGATCAATCACCTGCCGCTCGCGGGGCTCCATGTGGCTGAACTTCTCTTCCATAAACACCGCGCCTCACCGATGCGACCCGGCTGCTGCATGTGGCTTTGCAATCAGGTCCCTTCGGCACATCTGGATTCGGGTCTTTGCGTCTCATTTTGCATTCAGGCGGCCAAATCAGGCTTGCGGCTGTTAACTAAGTGTGAAAACTTCTGGGACACGCATTTTTCTTGGAAAATGGCGGTTACTACAGTCATTGCAGGCACATACGCGCAGCCGTTTTACTCAGTGCCTAAGGTGAATCACTTAGTACAAACTTCCGGTGTACCTCCCCACCAAAGAGCATCATTTACACAGAAGTGCATCCGCTACGCGGAAGTGCATCCACAGCCAGGCCCTCAACCCTCCCCTATAATGAGCCGTGGACTTCAAGCTGGTAAGCAACTACAAGCCCCAGGGCGACCAGGCACAAGCCATCGATGCCCTCACCCGCGGCGTGTTCGATCGCGAGCAGCACCAGGTTCTGCTCGGCGTCACCGGATCGGGCAAGACTTTCACCGCCGCCAAGGTGATCGAAGCCGCCAACCGCCCCACCCTGGTCATGGCCCACAACAAAACCCTGGCCGCCCAGCTCTACCACGAGTTCAAGAGTTTTTTCCCCCATAACGCTGTGGAATATTTCGTCTCCTACTACGACTATTACCAACCGGAGGCTTACGTCCCGGCGGCGGATCTTTATATCGAGAAGGAATCTACGATCAATGACGAACTCGACAAGCTGCGGCTCTCGGCAACGCGGTCGCTTTTCGAGCGGCGCGATTGTCTAATCGTTGCCTCAGTCAGTTGCATCTACGGTTTGGGCTCGCCCGAGGCTTACTACGGCATGATGCTGTTCCTGGAAAAGGGACAGAAGATCAAGCGCCAGGATATTACCCACAAGCTGGTCGACATTCTCTACGAGCGGACGGAAGGCGATTTCCGGCGCGGGACATTTCGGGTACGCGGCGACGTCATCGAAATCTATCCCACCTATGACGACAATGCATATCGCGTCGAAATGTTCGGCGACGAGGTCGAATCCCTGGCGCAGATCGATCCTTTGTTCGGTACGGTCAAGCAGCGCTACATGCGGCTGCCGATTTATCCGAAGACGCACTACGTGATGAAAGAAGAGACCCGGGCTTCCGCCATGGCTTCCATTAAAACCGAGCTCGCCTGGTGGGAAGCGGAGCTTGAGAAGCAAGGAAGGCTGGTCGAATCGCAGCGCATCCATCAGCGGGTGATGTACGACCTGGAAATGATCAAGGCCATGGGCTACTGCCACGGCATCGAAAACTATTCGCGCCATTTTACCGGACGCCTTCCCGGCGAACCCCCGCCGACGCTGCTCGACTATTTTCCCCGCGACTTTCTCATGTTCATCGACGAGTCGCACCAGACCGTGCCGCAGCTTCACGGCATGTATCACGGCGACCGCTCGCGCAAGCAGACGCTGGTCGAATACGGATTCCGCATGCCGTCGGCGCTCGACAACCGCCCGCTAACTTTCGAGGAGTTCGAACATCGCACCAACCAGCTCGTCTATGTCTCCGCTACGCCCGGACCCTACGAACTCACGAAGTCCGCGGGAGTGGTCGTCGAGCAGATCATCCGTCCTACTGGCCTGATTGACCCGCCGGTCGAAATTCGTCCCGTCAAAGGCCAGATCGACGATCTGCTGCACATGATCCGCGACCGGGTAGCCCGCAACGAACGCGTGCTGGTGACCACGCTGACCAAGCGCATGTCCGAAGACTTGGCCGAGTATTACAGCGAAGTCGGCGTGAAGTGCCGTTACATGCATTCCGAAATCGAAACCCTGGAGCGGGTGAAGATCCTGCGCGACCTGCGCAAAGGCGAGTTCGATGTATTGATAGGCATCAATCTTCTGCGCGAAGGTCTCGATCTGCCCGAAGTATCGCTGGTGGCGATTCTCGACGCCGACAAGGAAGGCTTCCTGCGCTCCGCCGGTTCGCTGATTCAGACCATAGGACGCTGCGCCCGCAACCTGAACGGCCGCGCAATTCTCTATGCCGACCGCATGACCGACTCCATGAAAAAGGCGCTCGACGAAACCAACCGCCGCCGTGCCATCCAGCAGGCCTACAACGAAGAGAACGGAATCACTCCAGAATCCATCATTCGTCCGCTCGACATGACGCTGGTCGCGATCGTAGGCGCCGACTACACCGACCTTACCGGCCCCGAAGCTGAAGGCATTCCAGAATTCAAGTCGCAAGAAGAGTTGGATGCCTACATCGCCAAGTTAGAGAGCGATATGCGGGAAGCGGCCAAGCGTTTTGAATTCGAGAAGGCGGCGAAGCTGCGGGATACGATCAAGGAACTGCGGACGAAGGAGTTTCTGTTCGCATAAGGGCCCGGAGGTTTGATTGGCAAATGACACGATATTCGTGTTACACTGGATTCGTGTCGTCAACTCGCCGCTTACGCAACGTGACCGTAACCTTGGAAGAAGATGTCGCCCAGTGGGCCCGCATCGAGGCGGCGCGCCGGGACACCAGCGTCTCGCGGCTGCTGGGGGCGCTGCTGAAGGAGCGCATCTCCGCCCACGGCGGTTCTGCCGCGGAGGCGGCGGAGCGACTGGCAAGTTTCGGCAAGCGTCACCGGCTCAGTTTGCGCGGGCTTAAGATTAAAGATCTGATCAATGAAGGACGCCGGTGAGCCGGTTCGTCCTCGACGCTTCGGTCGTCCTGACCTGGTGCTTTCCCGATGAGGATGCTGCCGTGGCACAGCATGTCGCCGGCATGTTCAAGCGAGGCGATACCGCGGTTGCGCCCTCATTCTGGCCGCACGAGGTTCTGAACGCCTTGCTGGTTGGAGAAAGACGCAGGCGCATATCCAAGGAGTTGGTGGGAAGCTTTCTCGACGACCTGGCAACGCTCCCCATCGTGCTGGAACAGTATCCTGCCAGCAATGTTTTTGACAGGATTCAGCATCTCAGCCGAGAACACGGATTGAGTGCGTATGATGCGGCTTACCTCGATCTGGCTTTAGCCAGCAGCCTGCCACTTGCAACCTTGGACGAAGAGTTAGTGCGGGCCTGCAAGAAAGCGCGTGTGCGGTTGGTGCAGGTGTGAGGTTCGCGTCTGACAGGTTAACGCTCCTACCCTGAGATTTCTGCTCTCCGAGTTCGCGCTGAGACGTTCTGCTCTAGTTCCGACCGGCGGCGGCGTGGGCGGTTTTCTTGCCCGACTCGCCAGCGGCGGCGCTGACTTCTTGTTCAATTCTCAGTTCTTTTTCAATGGATGAAAAACGCTGAAAGACTTCGTGCAGCCGCAGAGCCATATTGCGGATGGTGTCGGCTTGCGCCAGAACGTTTGCCGGCAGTCCGGGCTCGAGCATCATAAGTTCGGCGTTGCCGAGCACGCTGGTGAGAATGTTATTGACGTTAGTGCACATCTCCACCATGTAGCGGCCGAGAGCAGCCTCGGCTTGGGCGGCGGCACAAACCGTCCCGGCTTCGCGGGCGCGAGAATCGGCCCGGATGCGGCGCAAGATTTCGCGTCCGACCAGACCCACGATCGCGGGCCAGAGTCCGGGTTCGCGACGCAATTCGAGAACGGACCCGTGGATCTGGTAGAAATCGAGCGAGCGATCCGAATGAATTATGATCGCGGGCTTGCGGGCGTCCGCGAGCGCCTGCTGCAGGGCTTGGTGCCGGTCCTTACGCTGGGCTTGGCGCAGGGTTTGGCTGTCTTTCCCGTGGGCGTTTTTTTGATCGCAAGGAACGTCGGCAATCGCCAAGTCGTACTCGCTACCTTCGAGGTCGCGAGAGAAGTCTTGGTCAAGCACGATGAATTCCGGCCGCTCGGAATGCACGGCAGACCGCGGAGTGGGTCCCTGGGGCCAGGCCGCCGTAATGTCCCGCGCAAAAGCAGGGCTGCTGGCAAGAATCAGGACGGTCGGGCGTTTTCTGCTCATGGTCGTTTCCCGGGCTTGTCTTTTCCGGAAACTACTTCTTGGCCCCGGCGCCAGATTTCGCCGGCGCGCCGGCGGCGCGCGCGTTGAGCGGATTCTTGCGTGTCCCGTTCTGGAGCGCGTCGTCGACAGCCGCTCGGAGATCAACCAGCATGCGCAGCGGCTGTCCCGAGGAATATTCCGCGTGGAACATGACTTTCCAGGACTGGCAGATCATGCGCAGACGCGCGATCGGTTCTTCGGCGGAGAATTGGGCGCGGCGGCAATCGATAGTCGAGATGCCGCGGCGTTCCAGTTCGCGCAAGCCGTCCTGGATGGCGTTGAGATCGTCGTGCATAAGACGGAAAAAGATCCGCCGCAGCATGAAGCTGAAGCGCGCAAACGCCGCCATGGCCGCAGGATCGAAGTAGCGGGCGGCATTTTGCGTCTTCAGCTTGCGCCCTTGCTCAAGCGTCCCGCTATGCAGCAGTTCGCTGAGACGGCGGCTGCGCGCCGCCGACTGCAGGACGGTCTCCAGAGAACTCAGCCATGCCGGAATCTTCGGCTGTTGCGGGCCCAGCACCGGCTCCAGCACCTGCGCGACGTAGTCGAGGTCGACGTCCGCGTCTTCCAGGCCCGAGGGCGCGCATAGCGAAAAATATTGCACCAGCAGAAAATCAGTCTTGTCGCGGTCACTGGCCGATTTCGAGGTTTTGTGCAGGTGATGCGCCAGCAGTTGGCGCAGCACGGCTTCGTTGGCCAGCGGCGTGGTCTGCAGAAACTGGCGCAACTGGTGCACCTGGATCTGCGCGTCCACCTGTTGGAACCAGGCTTCAGCCTGGCCCACGGACTCCGCCGACGGCGAGAACCCCTCGCTGTTATCTTCGTCGATCGGGCAAGCGGGAACCTCAATCACAAACTCGCGGACCAGTGCGCTGTAAATCGGCCGCAGGGCGGAGAGCGCGGCTCCTTGCTCTTGCAGTGAAGGTTGGGAGGATGCAGTCATGATTTCACAATCCAATTGGAAACAGGTTTGAGGAAGCGGGCGGCAATCACCGTCCGTTCAGGATGATACTGTACCGCGACCACCGACGCCTCGGCACGCAGCGAGCCGTCGTTGCTTTCGACCATGATACGATCGGCAAATTCCAGCGGACGGCCGAGCGCGAACAAGACTTCGCGTGGCGTGCCGTACTCGATGACGGTATCCTGCAAGAAAACGCAGTCGCTTACCCGCGCGGCCCTATCCCCGTTTCCGTTGCCAGGGACGCGGCTGAGCTTGATGGGAATCCGCACCGGAGTAGCCTCGGGAAAGAACTTGGCCAAGCGGCCTACAATGTCTGATTCGAGAGCACGTGCAGTTGCCTGGTTGGGCACAAAGACCTCTATCCCGGGGGAGCGCAGCAGTCCAGTCTCCCCTCCTCCTGGTTGAGAAGAACTACGAGGAGACTCGCTTTGCTTTATCAGTATGCATGAGTGCACGAGTCCCACCAAATACTTGAAGGTCATGGACCTAAGAGTAAGTGAAAGAAACGGCAACCAGTTAACGGCGTCATGCGCGGCCCCGGGCAGACGGTTCTTAGGAATCAGGGGACACGCGTCTCAGGTTGACGCAGCAGTCTCAGCCACCGCCGAGATGCCGAGAGCGCAAAGAAAATCTGGGAAACGAGTTCCCGTTCGTGGGTTCTCGGCGTTCTTTGCGTCTCGGCGTTGAAGACTTGGGTGCCCATCCCAATTTATTGCAGCGTGGTCGATTGCGATGGTTCCACGCGTCCGCCGATGTTGTAGCGCTTCAGCTTGCGATAGAGGGTGGCGCGGCTGATGCCGAGCATCTTGCCGGCCAGATTTTTGTCTCCATGGACCTGGGAGAAGACGCGCTCGATGGTGGCGCGCTCGATATCTCCCAAGTCTGTGGCATGGAGGTCGGTGGCGCCGCCCGAGTCTTCGGGCGAATCCAGTGCTTCAGCTTGGATTTCCCCGTGCGTAATCGAGGGTGGCAGATCGTTGACTTCGAGAACGCGCTGGTCGCCCAGGGCGACCGCTCGCTCCAGGCAATTTTCCAGTTCGCGGACATTGCCGGGCCAGTCGTATGCCAGCAGCGCTTTCATGGCAGCACCGGAAAGCTGGAGGCCGCGTCCGGGAGCGAGGCGCTCCAGGAAGAACGCTACCAGGATGGGAATGTCGGAACGGCGCTCGCGCAAAGGGGGCAGCGAAATCGTGACCACATTGAGGCGGAAGAAAAGATCCTTGCGGAAGGTTCCTTTCTTGTATTCGGACTCAAGATCGCGGTTGGTGGCGGCCATGATGCGCACGTCCACCTTGACTTTTTGATTGCTGCCCACCGGGCGGACTTCTTTCTCCTGGATAAAGCGCAACAGCCGGGCCTGCATCTCGAGCGGAAGCTCGCCCACCTCGTCGAGAAAAATGGTTCCGGTATCGGCCGATTGCAGCAGGCCCTGTTTGGAACGAAGAGCGCCGGTAAAAGCGCCTTTTTCGTAGCCGAACAACTCGCTTTCGATCAGGGTGGGGACGAGCGATCCGCAGTCGACGGCCACAAAGGGACGGCTGGCCAGGTTGCCGCGAAAATGCAGGGCGCGGGCCACTAGTTCCTTGCCGGTTCCGCTTTCGCCCGAAATCAGGACCGGGGTGCGCGTGTCCTTAAGCCGGGAAATGAGGCGCAGGACGTGCTGAATGCTGGCCGAGCTGCCGATGATGCCGTGGACCGCGGTCTCGGTTTCGGAACGCTCGCGGAGGTAGAGATTCTCCTCCACCAGGCGGACTTTATCGGCCATGCGGCGCAGGAAAAGGCGCAGGTCGTCGAGCGGAGCGAAGGGCTTGGCGATGTAATCGTACGCCCCCAGTTTCATCGCCTGCACCGCGGTTTCAACCGACCCGTGACCGGTCATAAGTGCGACTTCGATGCCGGGAAAGTCGCGTTTGACTTGCTCCAGGAATTCGAGCCCGGACATGCCCGGCATCACCATATCGCTGAGCACCATGTGCACGGGCTGTTCTTCCAGCAGGGCGAGAGCGGCATCACCGCTCTCGGCTTCGAGGCAAGTGAAACCGAGCGATTCGCCGACCGTCATGCACAGGCGGCGGATGGTCTGCTCGTCATCGACAATCAACAATCGAATGCGGAAGTCGGTCATGGGGCTACCCTGCCCATGGTCTGCTGGACCACGGAAATGAATTCCCGAACCCGAAACGGCTTTTCCACGCAAGGCGCGCCGGTGCGGCGCAGGGTGGCTGCAGTTTCCTCGTTGGCGATGTCGCCGGTGATGAACACCAGGCGGGAGGCAAGTTCCGGGCGGTTGACAGCGATCCAGGCATAGACCTGGGCGCCATCGACGCCGCCCGGGGTGCGCATGTCGGAAACCACGCCGTGAAAATTGCCCTGGGCCAACAGTCGCAGGGCTTCTGCGCCCGATTCGGTCGGAACGACGGAATATCCCTGGCCCTCGAGAACCGAGCGCACCAAAGCCATGACTGCTGGCTCATCTTCAATCAAAAGCACTGGCCCAATAGGTAACTTATTTCCCGTCTGTGTCATTTTGGGTCCACTCCTGCAACCGCTCCAAAGGATGCCGCCTCGGATGCTACCGGCAGGCGGACGATGAAGGTTGCTCCTTCAGAGTCGGTGTTGTTGCGACACACAATTTCGCCGCCATGTTCGCGGACAATGCCATAGCAAATACTCAGGCCCAAACCCGTCCCCTTGCCCACGTCTTTGGTGGTGAAGAAAGGATCGAAGATCCGTTCCGGATCGGCGATGCCGGTGCCGTTATCGCGAAAAGAAATCTCCACGAAAGCGTTGCCGCGGGCGCTGATCACCTCAATGCAGCCGGCGGTCCGCGTGCTTTCGCGGACCGCGTCGTAGGCGTTGTTCAGAATGTTGAGAAACACCTGCTGCAGCTGGTGGGAATCCCCAACCACCTGGGGCAGGGATTCATCGAGGCGCTCGACCACCTGAATGCCGTGGCTGATGAAGTCGTACGAACGCAAGTGCACGGTGCGCTGCAGGATAGAGTTGAGTTGAACCGGCTGCCGCTGCGGCGGCATCTGGCGCGCAAAGCTGAGCAGGTTTTGCACGATCTGCTTGGTCCGCTGCGCCTCCTGCAGAATCACCCGCAGATCGCGTCGCGCGCTTTCGGGGAGCTCGGGATTTTCCATCAGGAGGTCGGTGAATCCGAGGATGGCGGTGAGTGGATTGTTGACTTCGTGGGCGACGCCGGAAACCAACTGTCCGACAGCCGCCATTTTCTCCGCATGCACCAGTTTGGCGCGCAGTACGGCGGAATCGGTGACATCGGTCATGACCACGACAATGCTGCTCACTTTGCCATCTTCGCCGTGGATCGGGCTTAGATTGACGGAGAACTGGCCACTGGCGCCGTCGCTCCGAACCAGGGGCAGATCGAAGTTGTCAACCTGTTGCCCGCGCGCCACGGCTGCCAGCGCGTCCCGGAGCGCCGCGCGCCGCGGAGGGGCACACAACTCGGGAAAGGGCTGACCCAGGACCTGGTTCTGTTGGAAACCGAGACCGCTCCAGCGCCGGTTGGCATAACTGATCACACCATCGGTGTCGGTGACCAGAATCAAACTCTGCGTGTGGCTGAGGATCTTGCTGGAGAAATCACGCTCTTTCTGCAGTTCGGTTTGCGACTGACGCAGGCCCGTGATATCGAGCATCAGTCCGCGGTGCTGCAGGATGTTGCCGGCGGAATCGCGCAGGGCAAAACAGTTCATGAAGACGTGGACCGGCGATCCATCCTTGCGCCGCAGAATTTCTTCCTGATTGTGCATTTCCCCATCGCGCTTGAGCCGTTCCACGAGTTCCTGCCGTCGTTCGGAAGAAAAATAGACCTGGGTGGGGATGTCGAGCTGCAGGACTTCGTCGCGGCTGCTGTAGCCGAGGATGCGCACCAGCGCGTCGTTGACTTCGACGAAGCGGCCCTGGGGCGAGGAGACGTAAATTCCTTCCTGGATGTTGTCGAACAGTTCGCGGTAGCGGCGCTCGGCATCGCGCCGGTCGGTAATGTCCTTGAGCACGTGCACAATCTGTAACTGGGCACTACTCACCCCCTGGCTGGCGGCATGAATGCGCGAGGTGGAAATCAGGTAGGTGCGTTCGAGCACGGGGTGCACGTATTCGTCCAGACCCTCGCCGCTGCGGCAGAAAGGACAAGAGTGCGGCGAAGCGCCGGTGGAAAGAGCTTCGAGTGCCCGCATGTTGACGCCGATCAACTCGTCGGGCGCGATCCCGATAAAATCGGCCAGCGAGCGATTGACGCGCAGCACGTTGTGCTGTTCGTCATGGACCACGATGAAATCGCTGATGGCATCGAAGACATCCAGCCAGTGCCGGTTCGCCTGCTCCATGCTGGTAAACAGACAGGCATTCTCCAGCGCGATGCTGGCGTGGCTGGCAATGGCGCGCAGCAACTGCTGATCCTCGGCGCCCGGCGCAGCGCCGCGGTCGGCAAGACAAAGCACGCCGACGATTTCTCCCGAGGAGCCGGTCAGCCGGACCAGCGTGCAATCGCTCCATCCCAGACTGGAGGCCAGGGGAGCTCCCAGAAGATCACCGGCTGCGGCAAAGCTGACATCGTTGGAGTATTTCGGCAGGGCTGCACCGAGCGCGTGACTGAAGCGGCGCAGCAGCGGTGGATCATTGATTTCGGAAGCTTCAGCTTCGGAGGACCCTCGGATCAGAACGGTGTCCACCGCCGACGACTGGAAAAGCGTGAGGGCAACCGACCGGCTTCCCAGCAGGCCCATCGCGCGCCGAGCCAGGTTGCGCATGAATTCGGGCAGATGCAGAACGGTGTTCAGTTCGAGCGCGAGCGTGACCAGGGCCTCGGCGCGGCGGCGGTGCTCCTCGGACCGGTGCAGGTTGCGGGTCAATTCGAGTGCGATGGCCACTTGCGCGGCCAGAGCGCGGGCGCGGCGGACGTCTTCGTCGCTGATCGGCCCCGGCGCGACCCGGTCGAGCGCGCCGAACATCCCCAGCACCTCGCCGTTGGAACCAATCAATGGCACGGCCAGCAGTTGGCGGATATGGAAAGCGGCAACGAACTCCAGATTAGCGCCCGGAGTCGCCGAAGCATCCTCGGTGAAGAACACATTCTTGTTTTTCACCGCGCGGGTGGCGACGCCATCGTAGAGCGGAATGTCCACGGGACGGGCCGACCCGTTCTCCATTCCCCATCGAATGCGAAAGGCACCCTCTTCGAGCAGCCCGATGAAACAGCGCTGGAAGCCAAGAAAACTCGCGGCGCGGATTACTGAAGTCTGCATGAACTCGTCGAGTTTTCCAGCGGAACTAAGCTCGAAAGAGATCTCCAGAATCTCGTGCAGTTCATGGGCCTGGGCGCGCGCCATGCCACACAACTCAGCGTTGGCGATGGCGACCGCGCCAAAACCGGCCAGGGCTGAAACCAGGGTTTTGTCTTCCTCGGTGAACGGGTTCGCGCGGCGCGGGTAAACCAGAATTGCACCCTGCGAGCGCGTGGTGCGAAACGGCGCTGCGACCAGGACTCCGGACGGCGAATCTTCTCCCAGATGCGAGGCGCCGTCTATGCTCACCGTAATGCGCTCGCCGGCGACGATGGTGCGGGTGGCGATCTCCTGCGCCGAGCGCAGCTGGTTCTGCTGGAAACGCGAACGGATGGAGAGCGCGAGCTTGGGCGTCTCGGTCGAGACCGCCTGCAACTGGGACAGTTTCTCCGGCTGGACGAAAACCAGCACGGCGGGCGAATGCAGCAGCACACGAAGACGATCGGCGATGTTTTCCATCACGGCTGTGGTGTCGGGCAAGCCGTGCAGTGTAGCGGCGACTTCGACTAGCAGGCTGGCGCGCTGCTGCTCCTCGCGCGCGAGTTGGTTCAGGCGCAGGGCTTCGAGTGCAGTCCCCAGCTGGGCCACCAGGATCGTGACTTTGGCTACGGCGTCCTCGTCAAAGCCCGCATCAGGCACGCTCTGCACCAGCACAATAGCTCCGGCCGCACCGCCCGAAACCAGCAGAGGCGCGGCCATGGCGTCATGCGCGCAACATTCGGCCAACCAGGGATAACGAGCGACGTCGAGGTGGTTGACGAAGAACGCGTGGCGCTTGTGAATCGCCTCCAGGGCGATCGAGGGATCACCCGCGCCCGGCCGCTTGCCGCGAAAAGCTTCCGCATGGGCGCCGTCGGCCTCGGCTCCAACCAGTTCACCGTCGGAGGAGTAAGTCCAGAAGTAGGCGCCGCTGGCATGAAAGAAGGCGCGAGTGAGAGCGCAGAACGACTGAATGAGTTGGCCGGGCTCGCGGCTCTGGAAGGCAGCGCGGGAAAGCTCCAAGAGCAGCTTCTGGAAATCCTTTTCAGACTGAGACGCGTCCCCCAGCCCCGAGTTTCTAGTGGGTCTCGTCAGCGTACACCATTTTTCTTGCTAAATATCTGAAAACAATTGAATTACGTATCAACTTAAGCCTAATTCTCAAATTGAGTCAAGGGAATATGAGGGGGCAGTGCCAACTTGTGAAACGGCACCAAAATGATACGGGCGCCGCAATCTGTGATCAAAGGTGGCCGGATCATCTGGCAATCGGGTCATCGGAATCGAAGCTCAGAAGCGTGGTCCTAAAGATCATTCGACGGCCCGATTTTCCGCTCTCCAGATCTCCTAAGGATCGATTCTTCATCGCCTTGTGGAGAGATCACTAAAGTAATGGACAGAAGGAACTTTTGATATCCGCTGGGGCAGTCCTTGCACGAAGATTAGATGAATGTCAGGCGACGAGGAAGATACCGTGACTTTTCAAGCATTGCATCGGGCGATTGCGGTCGGTCTGCTGTTGCTAGGCGGATGGACCGTGATCAGCGCTCCCCCGGCATGGGGACAGGAAGCCAAGGCGCAGGAAAGCGGCCGCAAGGCAAAGACCAGGGTGCCGCCGGTGTATCCGGAACTGGCAAGGCGGATGAATATCACTGGCGTGGTGAAGGTGCGGGTAACCGTGGCTGCCAACGGGACGGTTAAGGATGCAACCCTGGTTGGCGGGCACCCGGTGTTGGCAGGCGCCGCTCTGGATGCGGCCAAGAAGTGGCGTTTCGAGGCGCGTCCGGAAGAGTCAACCGAGATCGTCGAATTCCGTTTTGATCCCACCCAGTAGGGGAGACAGCGCGTTATCCAAAGCGCTGGATGAGGAAGGTTGGAATTATGAATATAGGAAAGAAGCTGTACCTGAGTTTCGGGGTGATTCTGGCAACGGTCCTGATGCTGCTGGCGATCAACCTGTACGGGGTGCATCGCGAGCATGAGACCAAGGCGGCGGCGCAGAATTCGATCGACATGGCCGAAGCCACCTCGCTGGTCCGTTTCCAGATGATGCAGAACCGACTTCATCTGCAGAATTACCTGCTCAGCGGGGACACCCGCGACGTGGACAAGATGAATGATGGCGAGCACCAGTTGAATGACGCCCTCCACCACGCCCAGGAACTGGCCAGTTCCGCGCAGCAGCGCAGCAATCTGGAAAAGGTGCAGGGACTGGAACAGGGATGGAACTCCGATTTCGCCAACCCATTGGTGGACAAGCGCCGCGCCGTGGACGGCGGCAATGCCACGGTTGCCGAACTGCAGATTTTCTATCTGCAAAAGGATCCGAATTCCTGGGTCACGCGTTCGAGCGACGTTCTGGATGAAGTTGACCAGGAAAACCACAAGCTGCTGAAGGAGCGGCGCGACTCTGACGATTCGGCAGCTAACTGGACAATCCTGGTTGCCGTGTTCAGTTCCCTGATCGCGCTGGCTCTGGGCGCAGTCATTGCCTACCGCACCGCCAATTCGATCACGGGATCGCTGACACGTCTGATTCATGTGGCCGATCAGATCGGCCAGTCCGGCGATCTGGAACACAATATTGACGTCCGCGGCAAGGACGAGATCGGGCAACTGGCCCGGACCTTCGATTCCATGGTGAAGTACCTGAAGGAAATGGCTGCGGTTTCCGAAGCCATTGCCGGAGGCAACCTGGCGGTCGAAGTCCGTCCGCGCTCCGCCAACGACACGCTGGCGAACGCTTTCACGCGCATGGTGGAAGGACTGCGCGGAATGGTGCGTCACGTGCGCGATGCCGCCTCTCAGGTGGCCAGCGCCTCCACTCAGGTGGCTAGCGCTTCCGACGAGTCGGCCCGGAACAGCCTGCAGACCTCTTCGGCCATCGATGAAGTGACGAGCACGATGCACGAGATGAGCGTAAACGTGCAGAACATGGTCAAGAGCACGCAGACCCAGGCCTCGAGCGTCAGCGAAACTTCGGCTTCCATCGACGAAATGGTCACCTCGATCCAGCGGGTCGCGGATACGGCCAAGGTTCTGCTCGATATCTCCAACCGTTCGCGGGAAGAGGTGCACAGCGGCATCGGCACCATGGAGAAAGCCACCGACGGACTGAACCGGATCAACACCACCATTCGCTCTTCAGGCGAGATCATCGACGCGCTGGGCACGCGCGCCGACGACATCGGCAAGATCATCGAAGTCATCGACGATCTGGCGGAACAGACCAACCTGCTGGCCTTGAATGCCGCCATCGAAGCAGCGCGAGCGGGCGAACACGGCCTGGGATTCGCGGTCGTGGCGGATGAGGTCCGCAAGCTGGCCGAGAAATCCGCGCAGTCCACCAAGGAGATTTCCGAGCTCATCGGAAGCATCCAGAAGGAAGCGCGCAAAGCCGTCGAGAACATGGAGAAGAGCACGACCATCGTCAACGAAGGGCTGAACCTGGGACAGGACCTGAACGCCGCGCTGCGAAAGATTTCCAACGTGGTGACCGAGGTCTACAAGTTCGCGCAGGAAATCGGCGCCGCCACCAACGAGCAGTCGCACGGGTCGTCGCAGATCGCGCGCGCCACCACACGTCTGAACGAAATCACGCACGAAATCAACTCGGCGGTCGAAGAACAGGCTTCCGGGGCGCAGGCGGTGGTGCAAGCCATGGAGCGCATGCGCGAATTGCTGCAGTCGTCCACGTCGGGTTCCACCGAACTGGCCGCGTCCTCCGATCAGATGTCCAAGATGTCGCGGGGCCTGCTGGAATCGATGGACCGCTTTACGCTGCGCCCGAGCGACGGTGCGCCGGGATTCGCCAACGCAGCCCGGGGCGCGGCGGCGGGATCACGTTGAGGGAATTTCAATCATGAGCCGGGAAACACACGTAGTGGGCTTCCGGGTGGGCCGCGAGACTTACGGCGTACCCATCACATCGCTGCATGAGATCGTCCGCGTGCCGGAGATCACCGCGGTACCAGACGCGCCCGATTATCTCGAAGGGGTCATCAACCTGCGCGGCAAGATTGTCTCGGTGGTGGATCTGCGCAAGCGCTTCGGCAAGCCTTCCACCGGCATGGACCGGCGCAGCCGCATTCTGGTGGTGGAACACCGGGGCCGTCTGGCGGGCATGATTGTGGATTCGGCGTCGGAAGTTTTGAAAATTCCGGAGAGCGATATCGAAGCCGCGCCCGCCATGATGCAGGCCGGAGGATTGGACTGTGTGACGGGCCTCGGCAAGTATCACGGACGGCTGATCATTCTGCTGGATATCAGCAAGGTACTAGCCGCGCCTGAGGCTGGAATCGAGCCGGCAGCGGAAAAACCGGCCGCGGCCGGCAGGGGCAAAGCGGGGGCCCAGGGCGCCTCGGCCGGTAAGTAGCGAGAAGAATCAACCTACATGAGCATGAACGAGATCCCCGCACTCACGGACGCGGAATTGAAACTCCTGCAGACCCTCGTCTACCAGGAGTGCGGCATGCATTTCGACGATCGGCGCACCCCCTTTCTCCAAGACCGTTTGCTGCGCCGGCTGAAGGAGTGCCAGCTGGATTCGTTCTACAGCTACTATCGCCTGCTCATCAGCCAGCCGGGTAAACAAGAGCTCACATGCCTGGTCGAAAACCTCACCGTCAATGAGACCAGCTTCTTCCGGAACAAGGCGCAACTGGACCTGTTTCAGCATGACGTGATCGACGATATTCTGCGGCGCAAACACGAGCGCCGGGATTACAACTTGAGAATCTGGAGCGCGGGCTGTTCCACGGGACAGGAGCCCTATACCCTGGCCATGCTGGTGGCCGATGCGCTCTCCTACCACCATCTGCGCCATTCCGCGCCCTTCGAATCGCCGCTTCCCAAGCCCCTGGTCCCCGCGCCCTGGCGGGTGGAGATCATGGCCAGCGACATCAATTATTCGGTGCTGCGCGCCGCTCAGGAGGGTTCTTACTTCGAGCACCGGATGGCCGGAGTCGACTATGGCTACCGCTTGCGCTTCTTCGACAAAGTGGGCGATCGCTACGCGATCAAGCCCAACGTCAAGGAACTGGTGCACTTCGACTTTCACAACCTGAAGACCGAATACCTGCCGGAACGCAACGACATTATTTTCTGCCGCAACGTCATGATGTATTTCGACGAAGCCGAGCAGAAGCGTCTGGTGGAGAAGTTTTATCGTTGCTTGAATCCTCAGGGATACCTCTTTGTCGGCCATGCCGAGAGTCTGCTGGGGTTGACGAAAAAGTTTCAGATGGTGCATCGCAACAGCGGCACCGCCTACCAGCGCCTGGAGGTGATCGTGTGACCCTCCCCCCCGAGGATCGGATGACAGAACTCCGGCAGCTGTTTTTCGAGAGTGCTGGAGAACTCGTCCAAAAGCTGAACGACGAAGCCATGCAGCTGGAAAAATCGCCCGGCGACGCGGAGACAGCCCGCAGCCTCCGCCGGACGGTGCATACCCTGAAAGGGGACGCGGCCGCCTGCGGCTTCCGCGAGCTCAGCGAACTGTCCCACGAATTCGAGGATGTGCTGACGCTTGGGAACAAGGCAGCGGCAGCTTCGGTTCCCGAGATCGCGTTGCGTGCCGCCGACGTGTTTGCGGCCTTGCTGGAGGCGTATCGGAAAGGAACGAAACTTCCGAGCATCCAGTCCTTGCGCACGGATATTGCGCGTCTGGCGCACCCGGCGCCGGGTCGCGCTGTCAAAACCACTAATAAGAAGAAGAAAGCGGTCGCGAAACCGAGCCGCTGGTCGGAATACGACCAACTGGCGATCGCCCGGGCGATAGCCGAGGGCAAACACGTTCATCACGTAGTGGTGCAGATCGACCCCCAGTGCGCCATGCCCATCGCTGGACGCCAGATGATCCAGTTGGCCCTGACTGGGCTGGGCGAGGTGCTGGCCCTCTATCCGCTCGAAGGCAGCACCGAGCCAATGACCCAGGTCGAAGCGGCTCTGGCGTCGGAAAAATCCGCGGACCAGATCCGCACCAAGTGCAGCATTCCAACCATCGCGCTGAATGTGCGAGTCACAGCCCTGCGCCTCGCGGTGCCGTCACGCCGGCTCCCGCCGGCTTCCAAAGCCGATTCAAGAGAGCAGAACGAGGTTGAGCCGTCTGACACCGCCGAGCCTGCGGCCATGGACTCGACGCCAGCCGGAGAACCAGCGGCACCCGCCCTGCCTGCCGGACCGGACAACGTCCTGCGCGTGGATGCGGAAAGAATCGACAGCGTTCTCAATCTGGTCGGGGAACTGATCCTGGCGAAATCGATGTTCCAGCAGGCGCTGCTCGAATTTGGACAACGCTTCCCGAAAGACGTTTTGCGCGGAAAGTTTTCCGATGCTATGGCTTTCCAGTCGCGGGTTTTGAATGATCTGCAGCACTCGGTCATGAAGATCCGCATGGTACCGGTCGATCAGCTGTTCCGCCGCTTCCCGCGCATTGTGCGGGACGTCGGGCGGCAGTGCGGGAAAGAAGTCGAACTGGCGGTCCGCGGCGGGCAAACCGATCTCGACAAAAGCATTCTGGATGCGATCGCCGAGCCCCTGACCCACATGGTGCGCAATGCCGTCGGCCATGGTCTTGAAACCGCCGAGGAGCGGGTACGCGCCGGCAAAAAGCCGCAGGGAACATTGCGGCTGGCCGCTTATCACCAAGGCAACCAAGTGGTCATCGAGGTCTCTGACGACGGGGCCGGCATTGACCCGGAAAAAGTCCGGCAGCGCGCCCTTTCCCAGGGATTGCTGAAGGCCGAGCAGGCCGCCCGCCTGACTGAGAATGAGACTCTGGATCTGATCTTAAAGCCCGGTTTCTCGACGGCCGAGGAGATCACCGAACTTTCGGGCCGCGGCGTGGGATTGGACGTAGTGCAGAGCGTGCTGGCGCGCCTCAAGGGAACGGTGCAGATCGAAACCGTGCTCGGACAGGGCACCACCTTCCGCCTGCGGCTTCCGCTGACGCTGGCTATTATTCGGGCGTTGCTGTTCCGCGTGGAACAGCGGCTCTACGCCCTGCCGCTGAACGCGGTCGCCGAGATCGCGCGCACGGTCGAAGAAGAGATCCATCAGGTCGAACACTACGACGTGCTGCAACTGCGCAACGCCGTGTTGCCCCTGCTGCGCCTGGGCTCGAAGCCTCCAGATGGACCAGAAACGGCGCAGCGCAAGGTCTTTATTCTCGTGATCAACAGCGGAGAACGCAAGTTCGGGCTGGTGGTCGACGAACTGGAGGGCGAGGAAGAGTTGGTGATCAAGGCGCTCGACGATCAGTCGATCACGACCGATCTGGTGAGTGGGGCTTCGATTCTCGGCGATGGCAGAGTGGTTCTCATCCTCAACATGATCGCCCTGATGGATCGTTTCACGCGCGGGCGCGCGGATGCAGTCGGCGCCAAAATGACGGGGTTGCTTTCGGGTATCGGACCGGCAACGGCCAGCGGTGCGGGAATCCAGACGAGTGAGATCCGGGCGCGCGGGACGGCAGGGGGCCAAGCATGAACAAGGTGCGGGTCCTGGTCGTGGATGATTCGGCGCTGATGCGCAAGCTGATTCCCAAAATCCTTGAACGGGATGACTCGATCGAGGTGGTGGGCACGGCGATGGACGGCAATTTTGGGTTGAAGAAGATCGAGGACCTGAAGCCGCACGTGGTGACCCTCGACCTGGAAATGCCCGGATTGAACGGAATCGACACTCTGAAACAGATCATGCGGCACTGGCGGCTGCCGGTCATCGTAGTCAGCTCGCATTCGACCGCGGGAGCATCTATCACGCTCAAGGCGCTGGCGCTGGGCGCATTCGATTTCGTGGCGAAGCCGAAAGATGTTGCGGCGCGCATGCCCGAAATTGCCGACGAACTGATCAAGAAGATCCAGGCTGCGGCGCAGAGCGCGGGGCCGCAGACGCAGTTCCTGCTGGGGGACACCCAGGGGCCAAGGCCACGCAAGCTCCAGCCCGTCGCACCGACGCGCATCGTCGCCATCGGCGTGTCTACCGGGGGTCCGAGCGCTTTGCAATACCTGTTTTCGAACCTGCCCGTGGAATTTTCGGGCAGCATCCTGGTGGTGCAGCATATGCCGGATGGCTTCACCGATCTATTTGCCAAGCGACTGGACGAGTGCTGCCCCATCCGGGTGAAGGAAGCGCATCCCGGCGATTTGCTGGTGGCCGGACGTGCGCTCATTTGTCCCGGGAACCGGCACATGAAGGTGAAGAAATTGCCCCTCGGCAACGTGGCAGTGCTGGCCGACGATGCCCCGGTCAACGGGCATCGTCCTTCAGTGGATGTGCTGTTTCACAGCGTAGCCGAGAAGTTTGGTCCGCAAGCCGTGGCCGTATTGATGACCGGCATGGGAGAAGACGGGGCCGCCGGCCTGGGCGAGGTCCGGGCGGCTGGGGGATTCACCGTGGCCCAAAGCCAGGAGACATGCGTGGTTTACGGCATGCCCAAGGCTGCCATTGAACGCGGCTATGCTATCCGTATCGCGGACCTCCAGGATATACCGAACATTTTGCTGGCCCAGTGCGCGCCCGACCGCAGCCGGGGAGATTCGACCGAGGTCAAGCGGGCTACTGGTGCCGGAAGTAACTAGAGTTATCTATCGAAAGTATGTAGATTCGTGATTAAGTGCTAGGTGTGGAGGAGTGTCATGGAAAAGTTTGCGCCCGTAAAACGGAGCGAAGACGGACAACCGGTGCGCTATCTGATCGTGGATGACTCCGTGTTTGCCCGCAAGAACCTGGCCCGCATGGTGGAAACCTTCGGGGGCCAGGTAATCGGCGAGGCTGGCGACGGAGTTTCGGCGATCAGCGAGTACGAACGGCTCACGCCCGACATCGTTCTGATGGATATCACCATGCCGCAGATGGAAGGCATTGAGGCGGCGGAGAAGATCGTGCGCGACCATCCCAGCGCCCGCATCGTCATGGTCTCGTCGGTTGGCTACCAGGAGAATATCGTGGCCGCCCTGCAGCGCGGTGCCCGCCACTTCGTGCAGAAACCGGTGAAGCCCGAAGTTCTTTATGAAGTCATCAAGTACGTAATGCGTGACGACGCAGTTGCGACGCGCGGCGCCGGAGCTGGAGCCTAGTCATGCGGATGGATCTGATTCAGCCCTTTATCAACTCAACCGACGCCGTTCTGGCGCAGGGGCTGGAGTCGCCTGTTTCCATCGAGAACCTGACCATGGAAGAAGAGGCGTACCGGCGAAAAGGGATCGCGGCTGAGGTTTGCCTGCTGGGCGAGATCGAAGGCCGGATCATTTTTGACGTCGACCTCGGAACGGCAGTGCAGCTAGCCACCCGTCTGGCGGGCGTGCAAGTATCCGAGACCGACGACCTGGTACGCGAGGCGGTCTGTGAACTCGCCAACCAGATCATTGGCAATGCTGTCACTTCGCTCAACGACCAGGGATTCCACTTTCATGTTCATCCCCCAACCCTCCACACTTCCGAACAGGGGAGCAAGACCAGTGAAGACACCGAAGCCCTCGTGATGTGCTTCAATACTTCGCATGGAAATGTATTCATGAATGTCGCCCTGCGCCACCACTGCCGCCAGGCAGTGGAACGGGCTTCCGTCGCGGGCTAGAAGCGGCATTTAGCATTTAGCACCTAGCGCTTAGCCCCTTCCGTTCGACTGCCAAAGTGAGCCTGTGAGATCGTTCCCAAACATGCAAGTCAGGGAAATCCTTCATTCATTCGTCCTTTCGGAACGCGGCCGGTTTGATTAAGTGCTAAATGCTAAGTGCTGCTCCTCAAGGTCCGGCAAACAGAAACACCGGACTCTGCGGCGGGTTTAGCGGATTCGGCGGAATCGGCGGGCGTGAATTGCTGACCGGGGCCGGAAGATTTTCGATATAGGTGTCGTTGGAAGTATCGATGATGTCGACATTCCCTCCATCGCAACTCGACAGGTAGGCGCGGGAACTATCGCCGCCGGCTGCCATCATGTAGCGGAAGGTCGCACGGTAGGGAGATGGGGGAATCTGGGAAGTCGGAGGAACGCAGACGGGTGCGTAGTACGGGGAACCCATGGCGGTCGCGTCCGGAAAGCCGGGTATCCCAATTGTCTTGGTGATAGCGTTCGACGACACATTTACCACGGTGACCTGCGGGAACAGGTTGTCGATGGTGCTTGATGCCACCCCGGCAACAGCGGTTTGCGTGGCTGTCGTCGCATTGGCCGCCTGGAATGTGCACATCGCCGTGGGCTGATCACAAGTTGTGCCTGGAACGGAATTGGAGGCGGAGTTGACAAGGAACGTTCCGTCGAAGCCGGCGGGAGTAGTTATGCCAGACACAACCACGGTTATTCCCGCAGTGAGATCGTGCCCACCCGTCAAGGTATAGGTATAGGTCGCGGTGGTGCCGTCTCCTTGCACCGCCGAAATGTTGAGTTGGCTGGGCTGCGCAGCACTTGGAACCGATGCCACATAAGCGCGGCTTCCGTCCGGCAAGGCGGCCACGGCAACCGCGTTGGCCGGCACTGCGGGGACGCCTGCCACCTGCGGTATTGAGATGGTTTGGAGCACCTGCGGTGCAGATTGCGAAATATCGACGATCGCCATCTGCGGTCCACCGGGAATATACAGCCGGTTCAGATTACTGTCGTAGACCATTGTGGTCGCGCCCGGCACACTGATCGCGGTCTCGGTGAAGGTGTCCGGGCCTGCAGTCGAAGTAGTATCGAGCCACGCGAGGGTACCGTCTTGTTCCAGAACATATACGCGCTGGTTATCCGTGCGCGCAACCAACCAGATCGGTGGCGACGTGGTACTGACCGGCGAACCCACCCGCTGCGACCGGTCGACGGTATTGAATCCGTCGATCGTCCTGTCGCCCTGGTTCGCCACGTATAGCTTGCTCTTGTCGGGCGTGACCGCCAGGGCAACCGGATTGTTCCCAACCATGATGGTCGCCAGCACATTGTTGCTTTGGGTACTGACTACGCCGACCGCGTCGTCATTAGGAAAATTGATGGGGTCCGGAATCAGGTTCGGTAGTGCCACATACGCAGTCGTATCCGTCGGGGCAACGGCCACAAAATTCGGTGCCGAGTTCGCCGGCAGACTGATGGTGACGCTCCCGCTGATGATCGTGCTGCTGAAACTCAGCTTGGTAATCGAATCGGCCTGCCCATTGCTCGCGGAATGGTTTACGACTAACACCTGGTTGGCGGTTTGCTGCACGGCGTGAACCGGAGCATAGCCCACGTCCTTGACGCTCACATCCGTGTCACCGGAGACATCCACCACCATCGCACTCCCCGGCGCGGCGCTTCCGTTATCGTTAATCGCCACCACGCTGTGGGCTGCCTTCGGGTTCGGGAAAATCGGAGGATTCGGGATGATGATCGGGCGAAAGGTATCGCCGCAGCCACTACAGATCACATAAATGAACAGCACAAACCCCAACCAGAGAACCCGCTTCATTCAAACTCCATGGGAAATGTCAGTCTCACGTGGAATCCGTTATTGTATCGGGAACCGGGTCGGGAGGGGAAATCAGACGGGCAAGAAAACAGGTTTCAAAGTTTCAAGGTTTCAAAGTTTCAAGGTTTCAGAGCTTCAAGGTGAAAACCTGACTTTTCAACTTTTGAAACCTGGGGTTCTTCAGCCCCGTCCGCGTCGTGCTTTCTGTTGGCGGTCGCTTGTCATCTCGGTGACTTTTTCCGATCCGGCCGGCTTCTTCGTCTGCGCCAGGCTTTCCTTAAGCGCCGCCATCAGATCTACCACCGGAGCCAATTTCTTCGGCTGTTCAACGGCCTGGACTTCGCCGCCCTCCAGTTTCGCCGCAATCAGCTGCTTCAGATTTTCCTGGAATGTGTCGTGATATTTCTCCGGGTCCCACTCGCCCGCCAGCGCTTCAATGAGTTGATGCGCCACTTTAATCTCGGCGTCCTTGATCTCTACCTCAGGAGCGCCGAACGATTCGACCTCGCGCACTTCCTCGGCGTAGTACATTGTGTGCAGCATCATTCCGCCTTTATGCGGGCGCAGGAAAACCGTGTACTCGCGGTTGTGCATGGTGAGTTTGGCAATGGCGACGTACTCACTTTCCTCCAGCGCCTTGGTCAGCAGCGCATAAGGACGTCGGCCGGCTTCCTCCGGAACCATGTAATACGACGACTCGAAGTACACCGGGTCCACTTCACTCGTCTTCACGAATTCCAGTATCTCCATCGTCTTCGCCGTCTTCGGCTCGATCTTCTTGATTTCTTCCGGGTCGATGATGACGTACTCGTCTTTGCGGTACTCATAGCCCTTGATGATGTCGCTGCGTTCGAGGACCTGGTTGTCCGCCGGACAGATGAGCTGCTGCTTCACCCGATGGTGGTCGGTGCGATGAAGCTGGTTGAACGATATGCCGCTGCTGCGCGCGCCCGAGAACAGACGCACCGGCATCGAGATCAATCCGAACGTAAGATATCCAGACCAGACGGAAGCTGCCATTGGTTTCACCCCCGGTAGAGACGAGGCTTGCCTCGTCCTGGCAGACGCGGTGATCCGCGCCGCCAAAAAAGATCAAAATCCACCCCAGCGTACAGAAGTGTAGCCTAAACTGGCCGGGAGTGGGGCCGCCAGATTACGGGACGAATCCAAAGGTCAAGCACTACCTGGCGCGGTCCTCTGCCTTAGAACACCGAATATAGTGTTATCGACCGTGGATCGTGCGGATCAGCCATCAGCCCTCAGCCGTCAGGCCTCAGTTTGTCAGGAACATGAGATTCTACTGATGGCTGAAAGCTGAGAGATGTCTCAATCATGCTGAACCCTTTTCTAGCGCACGGATGGGCGTCGTCCCCAGAACGGCTGGCCATCGCCGCCATCGTGACTCTGGGCTTTGCGGCGTTGGCTCGCGCCCTGCGCGGCGTCAATCGTTCCGGGGCTCTGGCGGGCGGTCTCGCTTGCTTCCTGCTTTTTGCCGGCGGCGGCCCACCGGCGTTTGCCACGCTGACCGCGCTGTTTCTGATGACCTGGATATCCACCCGCCTGGGATACCGCCGCAAGCTGGCGCTGGGGCTAGCCGAGCGCCGGGAAGGCCGCAATGCCTGGCAAGTCCTGGCCAATCTGGCCGTCGCTGCCCTTGGCTCGGTTGTCTTCAGCGCCACCGGAAATCGGCTTTGGCTGCTCCCTGCGCTGGCCGCTCTAGCCGAAGCCGCAACCGATACCGTGGCCAGCGAAATCGGACAGTACCGCGGCCAGGACGCGCGCCTGATCACGACCTGGGAACGCGTCCCGGCCGGAATCGACGGTGGCATCACGCTTGCCGGAAGCCTCGCCGGCCTGGCTGCCGGTCTTGCGATTGCGGTGGTCGCAGCCACCGGCGGGATGCTTCCCC
>JGI12269J14319_10000593_pt1 | contig 34623 bp, 31 predicted proteins | sample PeaSoiSIISIP2007_FD_14319 | JGI IMG/M metagenome (IMG submission 14319)
ACGCCATTCGACCGCGAAGATATCCACGAATTGGCGAGCAAGATCGACGATGTGATCGATCTGATGGACGCGGCGGCCACGCGGATGGTGATCTACAGGATCGATTCGGTCCGGCCCGGGGTGCTGGAGTTGGCCAAGACGGTCCGGGACGCCACGGCGCAAATCGTGGCAGCGGTACGAGTGCTCGAAAAGGGCGACCACATTCTCGACCACTGCATCGAGATCAACCGTCTGGAAAATCTGGCGGACCACCAGTGCCGGGGCCTCATCGGAACGCTGTTCGATCAGGAAAAGGACCCCGTGCAGATCATCAAATGGAAAGAAATCATCGAAACACTCGAATTTGCGGCGGATAAATGCGAAGACGTAGCCAACGTAATCGAAACCGTTACGCTGAAAAACGCCTGAACACGTGCCGATTTCCCCTCCAACCGCTACGCGCGATATAGAAGCGCCTCGCCCAGTCAATGTGGACGAATGCACTGCAAGTGGGGCGACTGCGTGACTTCCTTCCATTTGCTGGTTTTGATTGTGGTGATCAGCTTGGCATTCGATTTCACCAATGGATGGCACGACGCTGCCAGTTCGATTGCGACCGTGGTATCAACGCGCGTGCTACGTCCACTTTGGGCGGTCGTGTGGGCGGCGTTCTGGAATCTCGTCGCGCCGCTCACGTTTGGCACGGCCGTGGCGACGACGGTAGGCAAGGGACTGGTGCACCTGGAACTGGTGAACCAGGAAGTGCTGCTGGCCGGCTTGCTGGGAGCGATTATTTGGAACTACGCGACGATCCGACTCGGGCTTCCCTGCAGCTCGTCACACGCGTTGATGGGAGGTTACGGAGGAGCGGCCATCGCCGCCGCAGGATTTCGCGCCGTCATTGTGTCGGGCTGGATCAAACCCATCATTTTCATTTTCGTCGCCCCTGTGATTGGGATGGGAGCGGGAATTCTAGTGACAGTGGCCACGAGCTGGATCGTCCAGCGGCAAGCGCCGCAGCGGGTGGACCGCTGGTTCCGGCGGCTGCAGCTGGTTTCCGCAGCGGCATTCAGCTTCAGCCACGGAACAAACGATGCTCAGAAGAGCATGGGCATCATTACTGCCGCGCTCGTGACTAGCGGGGTCATGCAGAATTACAAAGTGCCAGATTGGGTTATCGTTTGTTGCGCGCTTGCGATGGCAGGCGGCACGATGGCAGGCGGCTGGCGGGTCGTAAAGACCATGGGGCAAAAGATTACCAAGCTAAACCCTTTCGGCGGATTTGCCGCCGAAACTTCGGCCGCTATGACGCTGATCGGCACGGCGGCCGCGGGAATTCCCGTGAGCTCGACACAGGTGATTACCGGCGCCATTTCGGGCGTTGGTGTGTCGCGGCGGATCACGGCGGTGCGTTGGGGCGTGACGCGGCACATCTTATGGGCGTGGATTTTGACAATTCCAGGGGCGGGACTGATGGGGGCCCTCTTTCATATTCTGTTTGTGTACGTCAAATACTGAGATGAACGGAGAACGGAACTCCTTTTGCAGAGGTTGAAGAAGCTATGGGTCGTGCGGACACGTATTCGCTACGAGCGTGTGACACATTCCTCGACGCGGATTTAACATTCGTACCTTGTCAGACAAACTTGCTAACTAGGTGGAATCCACTTGTCAAAAACCCCCGCTAACCAGGAGTTGACCCCTATTCTTGCGTTATTAGGCGTGTGGTTTGGTAAATCGCGAAATGGAGTAGTGGATTAGAAGCGTCTGTTTACGCGGAGAACACGCGCAACGCAGCGATCATCCCACTCGGAATATCAACGTACTCCGTCGATGGTGACAAGATCAATTGGTCGCCGTACTCGCGTGCTACCGCAGCGAGTATCCGCTTAAACTCATCCTGAGTTGTGACGTCGGGGACGTTGTGGACATAAAGCTCGCCGCAGAGATCATCCCACCGCACGCTCGAGGCGTCTCGGTAGATGTAGTTGTAGCCGGACGGTCGTGAGGGAGTTGGCCGGAGGCGCAATCGGCGATGAGGATCGAGTCTGACTCGCTGGATGATGATTTCTCGCATCCTACAACCCTATCGTGCTGATTATGCCCTCTCCTAGGCCAGAGAGAAAGACCCGTGATCCGTAAGTCCTGATTAACGCGGTTACCGGTCAAGTTCCCGCTGACCACGGTCGTGTTATTCAAACTGACCCACTGCCGTTCCAATCAACCGGATGACTTACATTCCCGCGCGCGGTATTCTGACGTTTGACACTCAGCCAACACCTCTTCCTCTTTTTCGCCGCGCTGGTCGCCGGAGCCGTGAATTCCGTGGCGGGAGGCGGCAGCTTCATTTCCTTTCCCGCGCTCCTCTTCACCGGAATGGCGCCGATCGCCGCCAACGCCACCAATACGGTCGCGCTCTTTCCCGGGACGATGGCGAGCACCGTGGCGTATCGCAACGCGTTCGGCCCGGAGTCCCGCCGCTTCCTGCTGCCGCTGGTCGTAACCGGCGTGATCGGCGGCGTTCTGGGCGCGCGGATTCTGCTCGGCACGCCCCAGCAGACGTTCCTGCGCCTCGTTCCCTGGCTGCTTTTGTTGGCCACCCTGCTGTTCGTGTTCAGCGGTCGGATGACGGCCTGGGTCCGCAGCCGCGCCGGGCATCATCCCAGCCCCGTCCCCGGAGAGGCGCCCGGCGTCGCAAGAATCCCGCGCACTCTGGTAGCCGTCGTGCTTTTCCTGGAGCTGATTGTCTCGATCTATGTGGGATATTTCGGCGCCGGCTCGGGAATCCTGATGCTGTCGCTGCTCGCCCTGCTCGGGATTGAAAATATCCACGCGATGAACGGGATGAAGACGCTGCTGGTGAGCGTCGTCAACGGCGTCGCGGCCGTGACGTTCATCCTGGCGCGCGTGATCGTTTGGCCGCAGGCGCTGCTGATGCTCGTGGGCGCCGCGGCGGGAGGGTACGGCGGCGCCTATCTCGCGCAGAAGATGAATCCGCAGCACGTCCGCTGGCTGGTCATCGCGATTGGCTTCGCCATGTCCGCCTACTTCTTCATCAAGTATTGAACGCCGACGCCAGCCGGCACGCGCTTACATAAACGGCCGGATGGGATCTTTCCCATCCCAGCCAATCGAGGCGGCGTAAAAGCGGCCGAAGATGGGATCGAAGTCCGCGCCCAATTCGATCAGTTCGACCATGCCCGGAAGGACCGCGGTCGTGTCCATGTACGCGACGCGGCCGCCGCTCGGCACGCGCGCGAAAAACCCTTCCTCGTACCCTGCGGCGCGGTACCGCGCATGGTCGCGGTCGAAATTCGTCGTGCCGACTCCCCAGTGGTGGAAGCCGTAGCCGCGTTTGTCGATCGTCTCGCGATAGACGGACGGCGCGTCGTTGTACTGCTGGATCAGCTCGATATTCATGTGGCCGGCAAAGCTCATGGCGAGCGCGGCGTCGAGCTCCGATGGCTTCCCGCGATATTTCGCGTCCCCGCCCTGGAAATGCTCGATCAGGAACCACGGCCCCACGTGCAGCTCCTTCACCCAGTGGTCGATTGCTTCGTGGATGTTTTTGACGACGTAGGCCGACTGGATGATGCCGCCGTCGGGCTGGCCGAAGATCACGAGACTCATGCGCTTGCCTCCGATGGAAGTTGGTTGTGTGTCTGAAGCCGGGCATCGCCCGATCCTTGATCAATCGAGCGCGCCGCCAGCGTGAGTATAGTGCGCCCGCGCCGCGTTGCAACTCCACAATTTCGCCGCCGCCCTACGTTTACTGTGCTGATCTGTCTAAGGTTTTTAGGGGGTCGGAGCTGAACTTGTCCCGAGCGTGCCGAGGGAGCTCCGACATGTTTAGTCGTCGCGCGGCGCCATACCTATGCGCAGTTTCATCCGCAGCTAGTATTCCTCCCGCTTGCCTTACGTATTGTCAGCTGCCCGGTATCACTCAGCGCACCAGCGCATGCGGGACGTCTAGCGGTCCTGATACACTGCCTCTCGGTGGATGCGTTTTAATCCGGAGGTTCCGCTCGATGCGAAGATCGCAAATTATGGGAGTGCTCATCCTCAGCTTGCTTGCCGCTCGCGGCGCGCTCGCGCAAAAGATCACCATGGAGTTCGATCAGGCCGCGGATTTCAGCAAGTTCAAGACGTTCGCGATCCGCAGCGGCGAATTAAACAGCAAGAATCCCGCGCTGAATAGCGAGCTGGTGAAGAAGCAGATCGAGGCCGATATCGTGAAGGGTTTGGCGGCGAAAGGCCTGGAGGAAACGACCGGCCGGGCCGACCTCAACGTCGTCTATCACTTTGGATCGGCCCGCAAGTTGGAAACCGAGACGTACCCCGCCGGTTGGTACGGTTGGGGCACGCGCGTTGTGCGAGTGCCGTACAGCGAAGGCACGCTGGTGATCGATCTGAGAGATCCGTCCACGCGCTCGCTCGTCTGGCGCGCCATCGCCAGCGAGGAAAAAAGCGACGCCACGAAAATCGCCGGCAAGCTCGACGACATGGTGAAGAAGTCCTTCGAGAAATACCCGCCCAAGAAGTAGCCCGCAAGAATCGGCTCGCGCCACGAAAACACCGCGACGTGCGATAACTCGCCTGCGGTATCATCCCTCGTCCCTCACGCGATGACGCAGACGCCCGACACAACGCCAGCCCACGCTCCAGCCGCGCCTCCGCGCGCCGCGTGGAGACCCTGGTGGCCGGTCGTGATGATGCTGGCCTGCTCGCTGCTCAGCTACATGGACCGGCAAATCCTCGCCGTGCTTTCGCCGATGATCCTCGCCGATCTGAAGCTGAACGCTCAGCGGTACGCCGAAATCGTCAGCGCGTTCAGCGTGGCGTATATGCTGGGGAACCCCATGTGGGGCGCGATCCTCGACCGTGTCGGGCTGCGGCGCGGGATGGCGGTCGCGGTCACCATCTGGACCATTGCCTGCGGAGCGCACGCGGTGCTCTCTGGATTTCTCGGTTTCGCGGTCGCTCGCGCGGTGCTGGGATTTGGCGAGGGCGCGACGTTTCCCGGCGGCTTGCGCACCGCGATGGACTGGTTGCCCGCGCGCCAACAATCGCGCGGAGTTGCCGTCGCATATAGCGGTGGCTCGCTCGGTGCGATCATCACGCCCTTGATCGTCGTCCCGATCGCGCTGGCTTACGGCTGGCGCTCGGCTTTCATCGTCACCGGTGTCGCGGGCCTGCTCTGGGTTCTGCTTTGGCGCACGACGGTCGATTTCTCGGCCGTCGTTGCCAGCCCCCAGGCCGATCGCATCAGAATCCCGAATCCTTTCGAGCGGCGATTCTGGAGCCTCGTCGCGGCGTACGCGCTCGGCGCGCTGCCGATCGGTTTCATCCTTTACCTCGCGCCAATCTACCTTTCGCGAGGGCTCGGTTTCACGCAGGGCCAGCTCGGACGCGTCCTCTGGATTCCTCCGCTCGGCTGGGAGATCGGCTATTTTTTCTGGGGCTGGTTCACGGACCGCTTCGCCGCCAACAATCCGCGTCCCTCCTGGCTATTTCTCTCGTTCGCCGTGCTCGGCGTACCGCTCATCGCCGTGCCGGAGTTCCGAAGTTCCGCAGTCGTGCTGGGATTGATGTTCTGGGCGATGTTTATCGCCTCCGGCTTCGTGGTCGTCTCGCTGCGGACCAGCGCGCTCGCCTATCCCAAAGAACAGACGGGCCTCGTCGCTGGAATCGGCGCGGGATCGTGGTCAGCGGTTGTCGCGGCGGTGCTGCCGAGCCTCGGCCACATGTTCGACATGAAGCACTACGCGAACGCGTTTCTCTTCGCCGGCATCGTCCCCGTCTTCGGCGCTCTGCTTTGGTGGGCGCTCACGCTGCCGGAACGCGGCCTTCTCGACATCGACGTAACAAAATAACAAGCGCGTCCGCAGTGCCCGGCGTGCTTGCTTGGCAACGTGCCGCCCATCTACCTCGCTCGCGGCGCCCGGCACGTCTTCGTAGGGGCACGATATATCGTGCCCGGCACAGTTCCTTGGCGTGATCTTCACGATCTGCCGGGCGGCCTAGGACTCTCTGCTTCGATTTGCCGGGTGCCCCACTTGTCCTGAGCGTAGCCGATGGGTGCTCGGTTTGTGAGCGTGGGGCCTTGGCCGTTTCTTTTGACTCTCACCTTCCAATTTCTGATTTCTAATTTCTAGCTCCTAGTTCCTCCTCCTCGTCGACGTGCCTGATCTCCGAGAAGTATTTCACGATGTCTCCTTCGCGCAGCTTTCGACATATCCGGCTCAGCGATTCCTTTTCCCGCGCGTCGAGGACGCGCATCAGCGACTTCACCACTTTCGCGTGCTTCGGCAGCACCCAGCCGACGAACTTCTCGCCCTGCGCGGTCAGCCTCATGTAGCCGATCCGGCGTCCCTCCCGCTTCTTACCGCGCGTGGCCTTCGGAAGGTGGCTCGGCTTGATTTCCGCCGGGGGAAGTTTCACCAGCGCGCGTTCCACCCATCCGCGCTCCTCCAACCGCTTGACGATCACATCCAGATTCTGCCGGTTGCATAGGCGCTTCTCGGCGGCGTACGACATGGCCAGCGGCCCCTCGCGATACAGCAGCTCGAGCACCCGGAATCCCCCCATCGTCAGGTCAAACGACTCCAGTTGCCCGCGCAGCTCGCCCTTCATCCACTCCGCCGTGTCGATCAGATCGACGTAGGCCCGGAACGCCCGCCGCGTCTTTTCCTTTTGCGTCGGCCTGTGGCACGTCGCTTGGTACGGTTCGTTGCTCATCGCCCTGCTTTTGAATTCGTAGCGGCGGCCTTTAGGCCGGCCGGTGCTCTCCAAAAGCGTACACAAAACCGGCTCTTTTGTGCTTTTTCGCTCCTGTGGACTCTGCTTAAGGGAGCAAAGTCCATGCTGCCGTTGCTGCCAATCCGCGCCGTCTGCGTCCCGGATGAATTTGCGGGACGATCACGATTGTCATCCCGAGCGACGCCGCACTCTGGGGAAGTGTGAATTCCGAATCGAGCGTCCGCTACAAGTGCAAAAGCGCCCGCCTTCCGCCAGAAGGCGACGGACGCATAGTTCGCGACACGTTCGGTCGCCGGGGCGACCTCAGTGCAAGAAGGCGGCCGCTACAAATCCAAATGGGCCCGCTTGGAATGCGAGGCGGCCGCTACAAGTGCAAAGGAAGTCGCCTTTGTAGCGGCCGCCTTTCAGGCGGGCGCCTTGCTCTTCTTGGAATGCGAAACGGTCGCTACAAGTGCAAAGGAAGTCGCCTTTGTAGCGGCCGCCTTTCAGGCGGGCGCCTTGCTCTTCTTGGAATGCGAAGCGGTCGCTACAAGTGCAAAGGAAGTCGCCTTTGTAGCGGCCGCCTTTCAGGCGGGCGCCTTGCTCTTCTTGGAATGCGAAACGGTCGCTACAAGTGCAAAGGAAGTCGCCTTTGTAGCGGCCGCCTTTTAGGCGGGCGCCTTGCTCTTCTTGGAATGCGAAGCGGTCGCTACAAGTGCAAAGGAAGTCGCCTTTGTAGCGGCCGCCTTTCAGGCGGGCGCCTTGCTCTTCGATTTCCAATCGGGCACCCACGATTCCACCGGCGAGATCGCTTTTTTCCAATCCATCGCGAATGAACCCGAATGTGGATATTCCCGCGGATCCTTGCAGAGTCCCTTGCGAACCGGATTCATCCAGATATACGCAGCGACGCCCGCGGGATTGTCTCGTGGCCTGAGAATGTGGTCGTAGAATTTCTTTTGCCACAGCGCGCGGCGATGTCGTTCCTGGTATTCGTGAGTGGTTATTCGTTTGAGATTACTTAGAAACGCGAGCAGGTCACTCGTCGGTTCAAGGCCGGAGAATAGGCCGTGAAAATGATCCGGCATCGCGCAGTAGGCGTGTACCGCAAGGTGATAGGCGATGGATTGTTCGCGGAGATTGTCGATCAGCCATGCCGCATTTTTCGAGTTAGCGAATACGGGGCGTCTGCCGGCGCAGCACAGCGTAATGAAGTACCAGGATAGGCCTATGTAATTGACCGGATGCAGACGGATATTCTTGTGGGGGAACAGCATTCCAGACGCCTCACCTGGGCGACGGTGCATCGTAACGCGCCGGAGGCAAAGAGAAAAGCGCCCGCCTTCCGCCAGAAAACGGCGGACGCACACTTCGCGGAAGGCGGCCGCTACAAATGCAAAAAAGGGCGGCCCGATGGATTCCACCGGACCGCCCTTGTGAATCGTTGCAACTGAACAGCGGATCCCTCGTCGGCCAGAAAGCGGCCTCCGTCGGGATGACAAGCGGGAGGCTTTAGTACATGCCGCCCATACCGCCGCCGCCGGGCATACCGCCACCGCCGCCCGCGCCTGCGCCCTGCTTCGCGTCTTCCTTGATGTCCGCCACCAGAGCTTCGGTGGTGAGCATCAGGCCGGCGATCGAAGCCGCGTTCTGCAGCGCGAGACGCGTGACCTTGGCCGGGTCGATAACGCCCGCCTTGACCAGGTCGCCATACTCGCCCGTCTCGGCGTTGAAGCCGAAGTTGTCGTCCTTCGATTCGCGAATGCGGCCGACAATCACAGCGCCTTCTTCACCGGCGTTGAGTGCGATCTGCCGCATGGGCTCTTCGAGCGCGCGCTTCACGATGTTGACGCCGATGGCCTCATCCTCGTGCAGCTTGAGCTTTTCGAGAGCTCCGATGCAGCGAACCAGAGCCACGCCGCCGCCGGGAACGATGCCTTCCTCGACCGCAGCGCGTGTGGCGTGCATGGCGTCTTCGACGCGAGCCTTCTTTTCCTTCAGCTCGGTCTCGGTTGCCGCGCCCACCTTGATCACAGCCACGCCGCCGACCAGCTTCGCCAGCCGCTCCTGGAGCTTCTCCTTGTCATAGTCGGACGTGGTGTCTTCCACCTGCGTACGAATCTGCCGCACGCGGCCTTCGATCTCGGTGGCCTTGCCGCCGCCCTCGATAATCGTGGTGTTGTCCTTGTCGATCGTGATCTTCTTGGCCCGGCCGAGGTCCTCGACCTTCACGTTCTCGAGCTTGATCCCGAGATCTTCCGTGATGGCCTTGCCGCCCGTCAGGGTGGCGATGTCCTCGAGCATGGCCTTGCGGCGGTCGCCGAAGCCGGGAGCCTTGACGGCTGCGCACTGGAGAGTCCCGCGGAGCTTATTCACAACGAGCGTCGCGAGCGCTTCGCCCTCGACGTCTTCCGCGATGATCAGCAGCGGCTTGCCCATCTTGGCGATCTGCTCGAGCAGGGGAAGCAGGTCCTTCATCGAGCTGATTTTCTTCTCGTGGATCAGGATGCGGACGTCTTCCATCGCGCATTCCATCCGCTCAGGGTCCGTGACGAAGTAGGGCGAGAGGTAGCCGCGGTCGAACTGCATTCCTTCGACCACTTCCAGCGTCGTCTCCATCGTCTTCGATTCCTCGACGGTGATGACGCCGTCCTTGCCCACCTTCTTCATCGCTTCCGCGATGATCGAGCCGATCTGACGGTCGTTGTTGGCGCTGATCGTGCCGACTTGCGCGATCATGTCGCCCTTCACGTCCTTGTGGAACTTCTTCAATTCCTCGACCGCCGCTTCGACGGCCTTTTCGATGCCGCGCTTGAGAGCCGTGGGGCTCGCGCCGGCCGCAACCGTCTTCACGCCTTCGCGGAAGATGGCCTGTGCCAGCACGGTCGCCGTGGTGGTGCCGTCGCCGGCGACGTCGGACGTCTTCGACGCGACTTCACGCACCATCTGCGCGCCCATGTTCTCGAGCGGGTCCTGAAGCTCGATTTCCTTCGCTACCGTCACGCCGTCCTTGGTGATGATCGGCGCGCCGAACTTCTTCTCGATCACAGCATTGCGCCCCTTCGGGCCGAGCGTGATCTTCACGGCGTCCGCGAGTGCATTGACGCCGCGGAGAATTGCCTGGCGCGATGCCTCACCAGTCACAATTTGCTTTGCCATCTGTCAGTCTCCTCTTCGAATTCGTTTGAATTGTTATCCGCGGCCCGCCGTGGCGGGCGCCCGGATTATGTCCGCCGTAGCCCGCCCGAACTTGGCGAGCGAAGGCGGAAAGTTACTTTCTGCCGCCGGCCGCTTTCGCCGCGCCGCCGAGTTTTGCGAGGATCTCATCCTCTTTCAGGATCATGTATTCCTCGTCGTCGATCTTGATGTCGTTGCCGCTGTACTTGCCGAATAAGACGCGGTCGCCCGCCTTCACGTCGAGGGGGATGCGCTCGCCCTTGTCATTCAGCTTGCCGAGGCCGACTGCGATTACTTCGCCCTCTTGCGGCTTCTCTTTGGCCGTGTCGGGGATGATGATTCCGCCCTTCACGGATTCCTTCTCTTCCAGCCGCCGCACGAGCACGCGGTCGTGTAGCGGTGTGATGTTGACGGCCATTTTTGCGATTCCTCCGATGGTCCCGATGCTTCGGGATGGTTTGCTGAGAATTGCTTGGGAAGGAGAGACCTTAGCACTCCTCCTAGGCGAGTGCTAATATAGCAAATCCGACGTGACAGTCAAGGCGAAAGCGGACAAATCCTTTTTCTGCTCGCCGAGGTCCGAAAGTCTTCTAATATACTTAAAAACAATCACTTACAAGCGTCCGATTTTTCCGACAGTTGGTCGTTGAGTTGCAATTCTATCGGAGCTACCATTCGGCTTCAGAGGCGTCGGCGTGGCGATTCTCTTCTATGCGCGATTGATCGGCTTGACCGCAGGGACGCTCGTCTATCTGTTCCTCATCGCGTTGATCCTCGGCCACCGCCGCCCGCGCAAGTTTGAGCGGCTGCTCTTCTTTCTGATCCTGTCGCTGTTCCTCGTCTACGCGGGTGGCCTGCTCGAACTCAACGCTCAGATTCAGTATGGCTCGCCGCCGGATGCGACCCGGCTCTTCTACAACAGCCTCATCGCGCTCGGCATATTGTTTCTTGTTCCGCTGGTCGTTCAGACTCACCTGGAATACCCACGGCAGGAGCGCAACGCTCTCGTCTCCGGGCGGGAGTTGACACTTTCATATTCGTTGTATTTGCTCCCGGTAGCTATGGTCGTTCTTGCCTCGATCACCGCTCACGCGCATCCGAAACTGGGCTTCGGCGGATTCCTCGGTTCTCTGGTTCGGCAGTCCGGCTTGATCGTGGTAGTTTCTGCGGTCGTCGCGGCGGTTTTGCAGTTAGGAATTGCGCGATCTGCCCGGGATCCGAACGAACGGAGTCTGTTTCGATGGTTGTTTGGTGTCTCCGCGCTTCTCGCTCTGTCGCCGTTTCTCGGACCGGGGATCGGGATTCCGCCCTGGCCTGTTGTGGTCGTAGGCGTGCTTCCGGGAGCCGTGCTGATTCACTTCTCGTTGCGGCGCAACTTCCTAGAGTTCGGAGCGCAGCGGAATCTCATCTATGCGCTCTCGGCAACATTTCTCGCGCTGCTGTATCTCGCGCTCGTGCGGCGCGTGAGCGGATGGCTCGAACCTGTGCTTCCTCCGGAGGCGACGTCGAGCATTCTGGTCTTCGTGCTGATTTTTCTCTTCGAGCCGCTGGAGCGCGTGATCGGGTCGGCGCTTCATCGTACATTTCGCGAGCGAATCGATGTGTGGCAGCGACTCGTCGCCGATTTGCAGGAGCAGGCTCGCCAGGGCGACGTCGCGCATTTGATTTCCCACGCAGAGAAACGCATCCGCGAAGAGTTCGGGCTCGCAGCGGTGCGAATATCCGTCCCGCGCACGCCCCGCCAGGAAGCGCTGAAATCTCCGGGCGGGCTGGGCCACGTGGTTCAAGTGCCGCTGCTGAAAGACCGGAAAGAAATCGGTCTGCTCGAAGCGGCCTCGACCGGCTCGTATCTGACTGGCGAGACTTCCGCGGCGCTCGAGTATCTGGCGGAACAGTTGCCTGCAATGTTCGATCTCTGCCGGCTGATCGAAGAGAAACTGAGGCTTGAGCGCGAACTCGCAGAACGCGAACGGCTCGCGCTGCTCGGGCAGATGGCGGCAAGCGTTTCGCACAACCTGCGCAATCCTCTTAGTTCGATGAAGACCGTATTGCAGGTGCAGCTCGAAAAGCCGAATTTGCCTTCCGATCTGCGTCATGACTGCGAGCTCGTCCTCGGCGAAATCGACCGCATGAGCATGAAGTTGCGGCAGCTTCTGGATTTCGCGAAGCCCGCGCCGCAGGGCCAGCGCGTCGCCGCCGTTGCGCTCGCGAAGCAAACCGCCGCCCTTTTCCGGCACGACGCCGAGCGTCGCAACGTGCGCCTGGAATTCGACGGCCCGGCGGAGGAACTTTCCGCTCTGGCTTCGGAGCAAGCCCTCAGCGAAGTACTGTCCAATTTGATCTTGAACGCGATCGAGGCGCATCCGAATGGCGCTCGGACAAGCGGCGGGTGCGTGCGCGTCCGGCTCGCGCGCCAGGGCGATCATCTCGAGATTCGCGTCGAGGACGACGGTCCGGGCATTTCTCCCGAGCTGCGGTCGAGGATTTTTCAGCCGTTCTTCACGACGAAAGCCACGGGGACCGGCCTCGGCCTTTCCATCGTGGCTCGCCGCGTGAATGAAATGGGCGGGACGCTTTCGTGCGAAAGCCCGCTCGATGGCGAAGTGGGCACGCGGTTTTGCGTGACGCTTCCACTCGCGGCTGATGAACCGCCAATCCGAAATATGGAGGACCATGCGCACGATTCTGATCGTGGATGACGAGCCCTCGGCGCGCTACGGAATGCGGCGCGCGCTGGAAGGAACGTACAAGATCGCCGAGGCGGGCTCGGCGAGCGCCGCGCGCGAAGCGGTCTCGCGCGAACATCCCGACTTGATTTTGCTCGACCTCATCATGCCGGAAGAAGATGGCGTGGCATTTCTCCGCTCGCTGCGTGCCGCCGGTGACGAAACGCCCGTGCTGATCGTATCGGCGCTCGATACCGCGCGCACGGCGGTCGAAGCGCTGCACAGCGGCGCGGCTGATTACATCGTGAAGGGCTTCGACATCGAGGAGCTGCGCAAGCGCGTTGCGAATCTCATGCGTCTTGCGGAGTTGGGCGCGGAAAACGAGCGCCTGCGCCGCGAGCTTGTGGCCGAGGGGCAATTCGGCCGAATGCTGGGCGGATCGGCGGCGATGCGCCACGTGTTCGACATGGCGGAGCGTGTCGCGCCGACGGATGCGACCGTCCTGATTCTGGGCGAGAGCGGAACGGGCAAGGATTTGCTTGCGCAGGAAATCCACGCGCGGTCGCCGCGGGCCGAAAAGGCGTTCGTCGCGGTCAATTGCGCGGCGCTGCCGGAAACCCTGATCGAGTCGGAGCTTTTCGGCTACGAACGCGGCGCGTTCACGGGCGCGGCGCAGCAGCGCAAGGGCAAGTTCGAGATGGCGTCGGGCGGCACGCTGTTTCTCGACGAGATCGGCGACATGAATCCCGTGACGCAGGCAAAAGTCCTGCGCGCGCTTGAAAACCGCAAGATCGAGCGGCTCGGCGGATCGCATTCGATCGACGTGGATGTCCGCGTGATCAGCGCGACGCACCGCGACTTGCCGGCGGAAATCGCGGCGGGCCGTTTCCGCGAGGATTTGTACTATCGGCTGCGCGTGGTGACGCTCGAATTGCCCGCGCTCCGTGCGCACAAGGAAGACCTTCCGCAGCTTGCGGAAACTTTTCTCGCGCAGCTCGGCGCGCGCCACGGTAGGCGCGCCGGCCTGAGCCGCGATGCGATGGAGCGCGTGCGCCGTTACGATTGGCCGGGCAATGTCCGCGAGCTGCGCAATGCGCTCGAGCGCGCGCTTGTGCTGAGCAAAGGAGACGAAATCGGCGCAGCGGATTTGCCTGCTGAAGTGCGCGACAACGCGTCCAGCGTTAGCGTGCAGCGCGACGGGGAAGGGAACTCGTTCCTGAGCGAGTCCGATTTCCGTGAGGCCAAACGGAAATTCGAGATCGCGTATCTGAAGCGCAAGCTTGAGGAGCACCGGTGGAATGTTTCGCGCGCCGCCGCGGAGATCGGGCTTCATCGGCAGAGTTTGCAAGAGAAGTTGCGCGAGCTGGGAATTCAGAGACCCGGAAAATAGGAAGGGAGGGGGAGGAAGCAAAGGAAGCACAGGAGGCAGAGGAAACGGCGGGACCGAACGTCCAGCGGCGAGTGGACAGGTGATTGCCAGGCAAGGATGTCATTCCGAGGAGTCCCGGTCGCAGTTTCACAGGGACGACGAGGAATCTGCTTTTTCCTTTACTGAGGCGAAAAGCAGATCCCTCGGACTGCGTCCCGCGCCCTCGAAAATCGGGGGAAAGACAAAGGCGCGCGGGACTCCGCTCGGGATGACAGCGTTTGGGCAGGTGCGCCGTGGCAAGATTGCTGGGCGCCCGTGCAAATGCGTCTGGAGCGAGCACCGGTGTCGAATGGCGTTGCGGCGCCAAGGATGGTCGCCGGGCGCAGCATGCTGCGCCCCTACGAGAAAAAGCGCGGACCAAAGGAATTAGGTCTGAAGGAAATGAGTCTGAAGACAGAAATCTCTGGATTCATACTGGCCGGGGGCGAAAGCTCGCGCATGGGGCGCGACAAGGCCTTCCTCGAATTGGGCGGCGTTCCGCTCGTGATTCGCACGGCGCGCCTGGTCGAATCGGTCGCGGGTCCGCCGACCGTGATCGGCAATGCGGACGCGTTCCGGCCGCTTGGGCTGCGCGCGATCGATGACGAGTGGCCGGGCGCGGGTCCGCTCGGCGGCATCGCGACGGCGCTGCGTGCGTCGAGCGCGCCGTGGAGCCTTGTGGTGGCATGCGATCTCCCCCATCTCACGAAGGCCTGGCTCGATTTCCTGGCGGCGCGCGCTCTCGCATCCGACGCGGCCGCCGTGCTGCCCATGAACACGCGCGGCGCGGAGCCGCTTTGCGCGATGTATCACCAGCGGTGCGAGCCCGCCATCCGCGAGGCGCTCGAGCACGGCACGCGAAAGGTCACCGACGGGCTGAGAAGCCTGCTCGTGGAAATGATCGGGCCGCTCGAATGGAAAGGCTTTGATTCCGACGGCCTCCTGTTCAAGAATATGAATTCGCCCGCGGACTACGAAGAAGCGCGAGCGAAGTTCGGGGCGCGTTCGACGTTCTAGCGATCATGGCCAACCCCTATTTTGAATTTCGCAACGTCTCGAAGGCGTTCGACGACAACGCCGTCCTGAAAGACGTCAGCTTTTTCATCGAACAAGGCGAGACGGCCGTGATCATGGGCCGCAGCGGCGTGGGGAAATCCGTCTCGCTGAAGCTGCTGCTCGGCTTTCTGTATCCGGATGAAGGCCGCATCATCGTCGCGGGCCAGGACGTCACCGGCTGGAACGAACGACAGTTCTCCACGATTCGGCGGCGCGTGACGATGGTTTTTCAATCGGGCGCGCTTTTCGATTCGCTCACCGTCGCCGAAAATGTCGCGTTTCCACTCGTCGGCCGCCCGGAATGGAAAGATCCCGACGCAATCGACCGGCGCGTCCGGGAATTGCTGGAAATGCTCGAAGTATCGAGCTTTGCCGATCGCTTGCCCTCGGACTTGAGCACCGGCACGAAGCGCTCCGTCGCGATTGCCCGCGCGCTCGCTGATAATCCCGACGCGATTCTCTACGACGAGCCAACCACGATGGTCGATCCGCGTATGGCGGCCCACATCAGCGATCTGATTGTGAAATTGAAGAAGACGCTCCACAAGACCTCGATCGTGGTCACGCACGATACGCACCTTGCCAAAAAGCTCGCCGACCGTATGATCTTTCTGCAAGAGGGCCGCGTGGCATTTTTCGGCACGTGGCCTGAGTTCGAAAGCTCCAGCGATCGCTTTCTCCACAATTTTCTTCTCCAGGACAAGCTGATCCCCGCTCTGGACGCCACCGCGTGAGCGAGCACAACGCATCGGATCCGAAAAATCAGCTCCGCCGCGCGATCGGGCCGTGGGATTTGCTGCTGTTCAACGTGGCTTCCGTGCTTGGCCCGCGATGGATCGCCGTGGCGGCGCACAACGGAACTTCGTCGGTCAGTTTGTGGCTGCTGGCGGCCGCCTTCTTTTTTCTGCCGACAACGTACATCATCGCCGAACTTTCCACACGATTTCCTGAAGAGGGCGGGCTTTACGCGTGGTCGAAGAAAGCGTTCGGTGAATTTCACGGCTTCGTCGCCGGGTGGACCTACTGGATTTATACGTTCTTCTATTTTCCCGGCTTGTTGATTGCCAGCGTGGCGATGTGCGCCTACGTGGGCGGAAGCGGCGCCGCGCACCTGGCGCAGAATAAGTGGTTTCTGATTGCCGGCTCGTTCGTCCTGCTTTTTGCCGCCGTTTATCTGAATATGATCGGCGTGGGCATCGGCAAATGGCTGCAGAATGCAGGCGGCCTCGGAACCTATTTGCCGCTGCTGATGCTAGTGGGTCTCGGAGCGTATCTCTGGCGCGTGCACGGATCGGTGACGCATTTTACCTGGCTCAATATCCGGCCGGCGTGGAACTGGGACACGCTGAATTTCTGGCCGCAGATCGCGTTTGCGTTCGGCGGGCTGGAGCTGGCCTCGGCGATGAGCGAGGAAATCCGCGATCCGCGCACGACGTTTCCTCGCGCGATTCTCGGCTCGGGCGTTTCGATCGTGCTGATCTACATCGCGGGCACGATGGCGTTGCTTGCGATTCTGCCGGCGGGCGTGGTGGATCCGAAGAGCGGCGTGTTTCAGGCGCTCACCACAGGCTCGACCGCGCTGCGCATCGGCTTCTTCGGCATCCTTGCCGCCATTTTCGTGGTTTTCGGAAACGCGGGCGGCGTGGGAGCCACGGTCGCGGGAGTGGCGCGCATTCCATTCGTCGTCGGGATCGACCGCTACATGCCGGCCGCGTTCGGGAAAATCCATCCGCGATGGAAGACGCCCTGGATTTCGATTCTCGTGCAGGCGGTGATTTCGTGCGCCATCCTGCTTGTGATCCAGCTAAACGAGACGGTCAACGGCGCGTACCAGATTCTGGTGGACGCCGCGACGATCCTCTATTTCATTCCGTTCGTTTATATGTACGCCGCGGTGATCAAGCTGGCGTATCGCGCGGACCGCGCCGCAAACGAGGACGCGGTGCTGATCCCCGGCGGAAAGCTGGGCGTGTGGATCGCGGGCCTGATGGGACTCAGCATCGTGCTCATCGCGATTGGGCTGTCGTTCGTGCCGCCCGCGGAGGCTGCCCACAAATGGCTCTTCGAATTGAAGCTCGTCGGCGGCACGATCGGCGGAATCGTGCTGGGGCTCGTCCTCTACTATCGCGGCGTGCGCGAGAAAAGGCGCGAAGCGGCGCAGGCCGCTGCTAACTAGAATCCTTCTTCGATCAGCTTGCCAATCGTCAGGCGCGACGCGCCCGATCCCTTGCGCGCTTCGAGCAAGCTTTCCACGTATTTCGCGAGGATGTCGCATTCGAGATTCACGGCGTCGCCGGGCGCCATTGCGCGGATATTCGTGTGCGCGTGCGTGAAGGGAATGATGGCGAATTCGGCGATGCCGTCGTGCCAGCGCGCGACCGTCAGGCTGATACCGTCGATCGCGATCGAGCCTTTTTCGGCCACGTAGCGGCGCAAATCCTCCGGCACGCGCACTGCGAGCCACCAGTTGTCGCCTTCGGGCGTGAGCTTGGTGACGCGGCCGACGCCATCGACGTGGCCCTGCACGAAATGCCCGCCCAGCCGCGCGTTCGCGGCGAGCGGCCGTTCGAGATTCGCGAGGTCGCCGGACTTCTTCTCGCCGAGCGACGTGCGGCGCAGGGTTTCGCCCGAAAGATCCGCGGAGAAGGAATCCGCGCCGAATTCGGCGACGGTGAGGCAGCAGCCGTTGACGGCGATGCTGTCGCCGAGCTTCATCTCGACGGTGATTTCACGCGCTCCCGCAAGGCTGACGCGGAGCCGCCCGCCGTCCTCGCGGCGTTCGAGCGAGTCAATCGTTCCGACGTGTTCGGTGATTCCCGTAAACATCGTGAAAATATCCTTCAACCACTAAGTCGGGTCCGCAGCGATGCAATTTCAAATCCCGGAGCGCCGGTGAATGCGAAAACCAGCGCGATGAAACGCGCGCCATCGGCACGCCGCCCGTCCCCATCACTTTGGGAGCATAGAAGAGAATCATCTTGTCCACAATTCCGGCTTCGAGCGCGGCGCCGTTCAGCTCCGCTCCCGCTTCGAGCAGCACATTCAGCATCTGCCGTTTTCCCAGCTCGCGGAGGACGGCGTGCAAGTCAACGCGGCCGCGTCGCGGCTTGACCTGAACAACTTCTACGCCTGCCTTGGTAAGCGCGCGCGCCCGGGGCGAATCGGTCCGCTGCGTCGTGAAGACGATCACGTCGCGCTTCGCCGATTTCACGAGCTTCGATTTCAGCGGCAGGCGCAGCCGCGAATCCACCACGGCGCGGAGCAGCCTTCGCCGGCGCGGCTCGCCCGTGCGGTCGGTGAGGCGCGGATTGTCCGTGAGGATTGTGCCGATTCCAGTGAGCAACGCGTCGGCCGCGTGCCGGATGCGCTGAACTTCTGCACGCGACGCATCGCTCGTAATCCAGGTGGTGCTGCCGGTGCGCGCCGCGATTTGGCCGTCGAGGGTGAGCGCCGTTTTCAGAGTCACGAACGGAATCCGCGTGCGAATCCATTTCGCAAAATCTTCGTTCAGCCGTGGGGCGCTGCCTTCACCAGTTTCCAACTGGACTTTTATGCCTGCGCGCTTCAACTCCGCGAAACCGCGCCCAGCCACGGCGGGGTTTGGATCGAGCATCGCAGCAACGACGCGCGTGACGCCCGCAGCGATGATCGCTTTGGTGCACGGCCCCGTGCGGCCCGTCGTGCAGCAAGGCTCGAGTGCTACGTAGAGCGTCGCGCCGCGCGCCCGCTTGCCAGCCTTTTTCAGCGCGACGATTTCGGCGTGGTCGCGCTTGTCGTAATCGTGGAAGCCCTCGCCGACAACGCGTCCGTCTTTCACCAGCACAGCACCAACCACGGGATTTGGATGCGCGAGCGCGGCGCCCCGGCGCGCGAGTTGGAGCGCGCGCTCCATCCACGCGGCGCCGGCTGCGCTAATCGAAGAGCGAGTTGACATAGGTTTGCGCGTCGAAAGGCACCAGGTCGTCCACTTGCTCGCCCGTGCCGACGAATCGGATCGGCAAATTCAGCTCGCGCGCGATCGCGACGACGATGCCGCCCTTCGCCGTGCCATCGAGCTTTGTCAGCACGATGCCGGTGACGCCCGCGTGGCTCCAGAATTCGCGCGCCTGATTGAGGCCGTTTTGCCCGGTGGTCGCGTCGAGGACCAGCAACACGTCGTGCGGCGCGCCCGGAATGACCTTCGCGGCCGTGCGCTTCATTTTTTCGAGCTCGGCCATCAGGTTGGATTTGGTGTGCAGGCGTCCGGCGGTATCGACGATCACGACGTCCGCGGAATGCGCCTTCGCGGCCGAAAGCCCGTCGAAGACAACCGCGGCGGGGTCGGCGCCGGATTTCTGCTTGACGAGCTCGACGTTCGCGCGGCGCGCCCAGACTTCAAGCTGCTCGATCGCGGCGGCGCGAAACGTGTCCGCGGCGCAAAGCACCACGCTCGCGCCTTCCTTCTTCAGGCGATTCGCGAGCTTGCCAATGGTCGTCGTCTTGCCCGTGCCGTTCACGCCGACGACGAATATCACGCGCGGCGCTGTTGCCGGCTGTCCATCGGGACTCGCCGCCGGTGCCGCGAGAATCTTCATGATCTGCTGCTTGAGCGCTTCTTTCAGTCCCGCAGCATCGCCGATTTTGTGCTCGTTCACCTGCTCGCGCAGCGCGGCGAGGACTTCCTTCGTGGTGCGCACGCCGATGTCCGCTGCGAGCAGCGCCGATTCGAGCTGCTTCAACACCTCGGGATCGACGGGACGGTTGCCCGTGAGAAGTTGCTCGACGCGGGCCGCCAGCTCCGTGCGCGTCTTGCTGACCGACTGCTTCAGCCGTTCAAGACGCGTGGGCTCCGGTTTTCCGAAGAGTGTGATCATGAATTTCTTCGCGTGAATGCCAAACAACCCATTCTAGCAGAGGAGACGCTGACGGCCCTTGAGGGTATTCCGCAAGATCGCGAGTAGCGGGTTGTCTCCGAGTGCGCCGTCACTCGGGAAGAGTCTCTTCAATCGGCCCCGGCAAGTTTCCCATAACCGGACTTCTGGACAACTAAGCGTGCTGCGGCGCTTTCAAGCGCTCGCAACAAATAGTTTCCGGATGCGCCGTAATCCAAGAATAATCGCCCACGTGCAACTGGCAAGGCTTTCCAAACCTATGTTCATCAGTGATCTTTTCCCGGGGGACCGTCTGATTATTGCAGTTTGGCGTACTCTGCCTTTGCCTGTTTGAGGATGGGGATGTCCGGGTCGGCGTCCTTCCAAAGCGTGAGGAAATCCTGATACGCAGTCTTCGCCTTGGCCGTATTGCCTTGCAGAGCGTAGGCACGGCCAAGACCCAGATGCGCAAGCGCGCCGATTGGGAAGTTTCCGACGATGCCAGGATGGTCGAGAATCAGTTGAAAGTCGGTGGCGGCTTTCGCCCCTTGGTGTGCCGCGAGATGCGCTTCGCCGCGAATGTAGACCGGGACCCCGGCCGGCGTGCAGTTTCAGGGTGGTACCAGCTCGTACGAGGAAATGGCATCCAAGGCTTTCGTCGCGTCGGTTGGCTCCCCCCGGTGAAGCGCCAGGAGGCCCTGAATCGCCGGCAGCGCCCCGAACCGGATATAGGTCGCCTCCGGAAAACGCTTGTTCAGGTCGCCTGCGAGCTTCCGAGCCTGCTGCGCATCGCCAGCGACCGCCCATACGATGCCCGCCACGCCTTCCAGGTCGTGATCTGCCGTCGAGAGGTCGCCCGCATCCTTCACAGCCTCCCTCGCCTCGGGGAAATTTCCAAACAGGGCCTCGATTACACCGCCCCCTACGTCGAGGTCCGCGGCCAGACCGTTCGCGCCTTGTTGTCTGGCGGACGCGATGGCGCGTTCCGTCAACTCGCGGGCGTGGTGAAGGTGGCCATCATAGGCGGCCGTCCAGGATTGAGCTTCGTCGGCAGCCGACGGCGAATTGAGCATCCACGGGGGACTGAATATCCACGGGGCAGTCAATTGCCGGTCCATTGTCGGAGAGTCGTTCTGCATAAAAGCAATTCCGTACAACATGCCGCGGAATGCGGCGGGATCGATATGATTCTTCTCCGCCTGCTGAATCGTCGCGCGCGCCTCATCCAAGCGCCCGAGTGTCACGTACCCTGACGCAACGGCATTATAAGCAAAGGGTGTCGGATCGAGCCGGAGGGCTTCGCGGGCTGCGGCCAGCCATTCGTCATTTCGGCCCGCGCCTTGATAGGCGCTGGTGAGCGAAAAGTAAGCCGGCGTGTCACGTGGATAAAGTTTGGCCCATTGCTCTGCGATCTGAACCGCCTTCTCCATGTCTCCAGTGGCCCAGAAGCAGTAATTCGAGATGATGGAAAACTTCTCGTGTTCGCTGGTCCGTTCGCGCAGGTCGTAGGCCTTCCTCGTGTTCTCCGCTGCCAGACCTAACTGACCCACAAACCCGTAAGTAACCCCCAGGGTGGAGTAGGCTTCAGCGAAATTTGGATCGAGGCTCACAGCACGTTGGAGGAATGATATCGCCGACGGCGAGTCGCCCTTCGAAAGCGACTGGGTGCCCAGGGTCCAGGCTTGTAAGGCCTCCAGCGACGATGTGGTGGCCTGATAGAGCGGGACGTCAAAGTTTTCGAGGGAGGCAGGGGATTCACCGAGCTTCGAGCGCAGTTCTGAAGCCGTGCCGCCGAGGGCCGTCAGCACCTTCTCCTTCCCTGCCGCCGTCACTTGTTCTTGGGCGAGCGATTCACCGGTATGGCAATTGACCGCGCTGAGCCCGATCACGTACTGGCTGCCGAGCGCGGCAATCGAGCCTTCGATCTCCGTAGTCGCGTTCACGCGCTGGCAAACTTCTCGCGCGACTTCGGGAGTCAGCCGCGTATCGGGCGGCTTCTCCATAAAGCGCAGCGTCTGGGCGATTTGGTCTCCCGAAATCATCTGCAGGAAGGGCGTTTGCTCGAGCTGCGCCGAGAGGCCCTGCCGCAACGTGCCGTCGAACACAGGATCGCCCGTCGTGTTGGTGAAATCGGCGACGACGATCGAGTCTTTTTCCGTGAGTTTCGGCGTGCGGTGAAGATAGAAGTACGCGCCAACCGCGAGCGCGACAACCAGCACGGCCGCTATGCCCCAGGGCAAGGCGCGGCGCCTCTCCCGTGCCGGTTGGGTTCGTTCCATCTCCTCCAGCCGGGCGTGTCCATCATTCCACCAGGCGTCTAGCTCTGGCCTATAGGCGTAAACCCCAGCCCGTTTCTTGTGCGCGTGCCGGTGGACCGGAAGGCCTTCCTCCTGCCACCGCCGAACTGTCCTTACGCTGTGTTTCAGGTACGCGGCAATTTCTTTCCAAGAATCGAGCCGCGCGGCGGGCGAAGGTTCGAGCGCGCGATGGGGTGGGTCGTTCCTATCGTGCACCATAGGTAAATCCTCGGGCCGCAGAGAAAGCCGTTGCGCCGGATTCTAGCGCGCCCGGGACAGACCTGGCAATGCTGTCCTAGTACTGTGGCCAAGTGTGGCCATTTGAAGCCCGACCCCACGCGTCCCTTGCGGTGAGCGAGCTTTTGACTAGTCTGGTGCAAGAACGCACAACCGGTCCAGCCCATCTCGGTTGAGGCGAACACAGAACAGGGAGGAATGGTTATGAACAGACATGCGCAATCAGCCACACAGGGAACTTCGATATTCATTATTCTCACTCTGGTCGCGCTGGCCACACTCGCCGTTGGTCTGACGTCCCAGGCTTCGAGGGCATACGATCCGGGCCAGGGTCGCGGGAAGCAAGTCTTTTACACCACTTCGGATTCTGGGCAGCCAACCGGGGCAGAAATCTGGGCCATCGAGATAAGCGGCGGGAAAATCACCACAAGGGACGTTGGCTCAACCCACGGGGGAGATTGCGTTTCGTTGGCGCTTTCGCCTCTCTCGGGAATGCTGTACAGCATGTGCGGCCCCCTGTTCGGGACCCAGCAGCTTGCGACCATCGACCTGAACACCGGACTTGCAAACTCGTTCGGCGCGGGAGTCCCCGGCCACTCGGTCATGGCCATGGCCTTCGGCCCCGATGGGACTTTGTACGCGGTGGGGGATTGCAACCCTAACGCGAATTTCGAGTGCACCCCCGGCGACCCAAACTACAACTCACTCTACACGGTCAATACGGCGAACGGTGCGTTTACGCGCGTCGGTTCGACTGGCGCCCCTCAATTTTTTATGGACTTGGCGTTTGATCGCGAGGGGAACATGTTCGGCGTGACAACTACAGACAACCCTTCTTCGGTGCCAGCAATCCTGTACCGGATCGACCTTACGACGGGAGCGGCAACTCAGGTCGCCAATCTCGTGGGAAGTAACTCTCTCATGGGGTTGGCTTTCGGCCGGAACGGCAGCCTTTATGGGACCGACTTCACGAACAATCCCGGTCTCTATCTAATCGACGCCAAGACAGGCTTTGAGACAGCGATCGCCGCTCTGCCTTTTTGCTGTTCAAGCAGTCTCGAGCTGATCAAGGCGCCTCAAGATTAACGTGACGGCTTTCGCCGATTAACGGAACGCTCTACGCCATTGGCCAAACAGATCCTGACACGACGACCGAACTTGCGAAGAAGGTAGCCGATTTCGCGGATGTGGGTGCGGATACAGGCCTCGCCATCGATAGCAATGGGAGTTTCTACGGCGCCGCTTCTGCGGCGTCGTCTCTATACACGCTCGATGTTTGTACGGGCGTGGCCACGCCGATCGTGGATACCGACTTGGTGTTTGCACAACATCGGGTTCAAAGCCCCAGTGCAGAGAACGGCTGTGGGTGAGCCGCGTGGTTTTATCCGTCCGGAACGGTATCGCGAGTCGGCAGCGGGTCCAAAGTCCGGCGACCAGTTGGCGGGGATCGCGGCGCGGGCTCAGCCCGCAGGACGCAGCCGAACGCATCCTGAACTTCGCGGCACAAATCATGACGGCGGGTATCAGCGGCAGCACGCTGCGCGAAGTGTTGCCATCGCTCGAAAAGTCCTGAAGAAATGTGGCCTTCCAGAGATCGGCGCGGTGCTCGCTGGCCCACGACGCCGCGGGAACGAGTACTTGCTGCGGGTGAAACTGCGCATCGGTTCGGCGCTACGCGCCGGTTGGATTGTGTCGGAGCTTCCCGACAAACGGCGTCGGGACGCAAACTACGCGGAAACTCCGACCCCTTAAACAGCACGAGTAGCCAGGGCGCCCGATTTCCGCGCAGAATGAGCGAAAGGCGCGGAAATCGAGCTGCTCAGTCTTCGGAATGACGGTTAGCGACGGGTGCAGTGGAAGTATTGCAACCGGGGATCGTCAGACTTCGACGAGCGTGGCGGAGAGGCGCAGGCGGCCGGAGTGGACCGCCGCGTCGAGCGCATCGATCACTTTGGGATCGAATTTCGTCACGGAGAGGGAGCGGATGCGATCGAGCGCGTAATCGAGATCCATCGCGGATTGATAGGGGCGGTTCGTGGTGATGGCATCGAGCGTATCGGCCACGGCGATGATTCGCGCCATAAGAGGAATTGCATCGCCCTGCAAGCCGTAGGGATAGCCGCCGCCGTCCATGCGCTCGTGGTGCAATTCGATTCCGGGCAGCATGTCCTTTAATTGCGCGACCGGGCGCATGATGTTCGCGCCCTTCACGGTGTGCTGCTTCATCAGGTCGAACTCTTCGTCGGTGAGCTTGCCGGGCTTCTTCAGCACGCGGTCATCGACGCCGATCTTGCCGACGTCGTGCAGCAGCGCCGAGATGCGCAGCCGGTCGAGATCTTCCGCGCTCATCCCCAGTCCGTCGCCGATGATCATCGAATATTTCGCCACGCGCCCGGAATGGCCTCGCGTGTACGGGTCCTTTTCGTCGATCGCGGCCGCGAGCATGCGGATCGAGCCCAAGAACAGCTCGCGATTTTCGCCCGCCGCCTGCTTCAGCCGCTCGACGTACTCCTCGATGTCGCCGGCCATGTTGTTGAACGTTTCGGCGAGTTCGCTGATTTCCGCGGCGCCGCGCACGCGCACGCGCTCGTGGAATTCCGCGCGGCTGATGGCGCGCGTCGATTCAACGAGGCCGCGAATGGGGTGCGTGATCCCGACGGCGAAGAGGTATCCGAGGATCAGCGACACGAACGTGACGCCCACCACGAAGCGCAGCGCTTCCGACGTCAGCTCCGTCATGCCGGCGTCCACGCGGGCGTCGACCAGGCTCCGCTCCGCGATCACGGCCCATCGCAATTCGGGGATCGTGCTGTACGTGCCGATCATCTCGACCCCGTGGCGATTGTCTTTCCCGGGCGCAAGGAAATTTGTCGTCTGGGTGGTTCGCAGCTCGCGCGGCAGGTCGGTGAACTGTTTTACAAGCGGCGAAGTGGAAGTGATGTCGCGCCCCGGGACCAGGTCGCGAGGGTCCGGATAGGCCACGATCTGGCCGTGTCCATCGACGATGTACACCCTGCGGTCGCGCACGCTCGCGTCCCGCAGCCGGGCTTGCAGGCGGTCGAGCGACACTACTGCGCTCAGCATCCCCGCGAACTGCCCGTCCGCGAGCAGCGGAACGGAGACGACCAGCGCCGGGCGGTTGTCCCGGCCGAGCGCGAAGGGTTCGCTCGTCGAATCGAAGCCCTGAATGCTCGAGGTAAACGCGCGCTTCCACGCCGCTTCCACGAACGGATCGCGGTCCGCGCTCACGCTGCCGGCGGACGGACCCTTGGCCTGCTTGTTCACGGCCGTGACGTAAAGAATGGTTGTATTGTTTTCGACGAACACCTGAAGCAGCCGCGCGAGCTGCGGCGCGTGCGAGGGATCGTCCACATCCTGGATCCAGCCGGTGAGCGCGAGCATCTGCCGCTGGCTCAAAAGCTGTTCGCGCAGGCTCTGCTCGAACTGGAGAGTTTCGCTGGCGAGCGAACGCGTGATTTCGCTCTGCTGCACGCGCTCGGTGTCTTGAAGTTTTTCTTCGCTCAAGCGCAGCGCCTGCCGATGGTAGAGCCACAGCGGCGTGACGCTAATGATGAGAAGCGCTCCCAATACGAGCCAAAGGATGCGCAGCCGCCGCGTGGTGAGGCGCTTGAGGGCTTGGATGGGCATAGGAATCCCGCCTGAAAATGCTAGCGGAGCGCAGCTGAGGGCACAACGGGACTATCGTACTAGGGTTGCTGCATAAGCTACATGGCTAGTGCCGTTCCAACTTATTTCGACAAGTTTGGTTGCCAGCCCGGTGCCCTCATTGCGCGCCAGCTAAATCGAACTCCTGCGGTCAGAGAAGTTGGAACGGCACTAGTAGCAGTTGGACGAGCGGAGCGACGCGCCTACCGCCGCCATCGGAGCCGGCCTTCCTTGCCCGCCACCAGCCGCTCCATGTTCCCGCGGTGCTTGACGAGCACGAGCAGCGAAATCAGGATCGTGCCCAGGCTGACGTAGGTCGGAGGAGCGTGGCCCGGCGCGTAGAACACGTACACGAACACCGGCAGGGCCGCCGCCGCGACAATCGAGCCCAGCGAGGAATAGCGCCAGAATCCGACCATGATGAGCCAGAGTGCCGCCGCGGCCGCCACCGCCTCGGGACAGATGGGAAGAAAGACGCCGAGGCCGGTGGCCACTCCTTTACCGCCCCGGAATCGCAGCCAGACCGGGAAGACGTGTCCGACAACCGCAGCCACCGCCGCGGCCATCATCCAGCGGACGCTGCCGCCCGTCCAGCGCCCGGCAATCCAGACCGCCAAGTAGCCTTTCCCAACGTCGAACAGGAGCGTCAGCACGCCGGCGATGGCCCCGGCGCTCCGTGCGACATTCGCCGCGCCGATATTGCCGCTGCCGGTGGTGCGCACGTCCGGCCCGCCCTGCGCCTTTACGATCAGCAGGCCGAAGGGAATCGAGCCCAGAAGGTATGCGACCGCGAGAATGAGCCAAAGAGGATTCATCCGCCGGCCTTCACGAACGGATAGCTTGCGATCTTCCGGTGTTCCGCGCCGGACGGTTTCAGGAGGCTCTCGTACAGATGGAATTCCGTCTCGCGCGCCGATCCGAAATCAGTGTCCTTCAGCCCTTCCGCGGCGTGGACCAGCCGCCCGGTGTCTTCGAAAGACTTGAATCGGGCGAGCGTCAGGTGCGGCACGAACGCGCGGCCTTCGCGCGGGATACCGAGCGGCTCGAGAGCGCGCTCGACGTCCGCGGCGAGTGGCGCGAGATTTGGCGACGCTGCCACGCCGCACCACACTACGCGCGGGCGGCGTGTATCCGGGAAAAATCCCACACCGCGAAAATGTATTTCCACCGGCGCTTCCGACCGCACCGTCGCGAGCGCGGCGCGGGCGGCCGCGAGCTTCTGAGCGTCCGCATCCGCGATCGCGGGGCCGATGAACTTGAGCGTGATGTGCATTCCTTCCGGCTGCGTCCAGCGCGCGCTTTTGCAGAGCGGCTTGAGCCGCGCGATCAGCTCGCCGATCGCGTCCAGCACCTCGCTGGGCAAGTCCAGCGCCACGAAAAGGCGCATGGCTACGAGCGTCCGGGCAAAGGGAACAGAAAATAGCGGCGCACGAGATCGAGCGCGCGCTGCGCGGAAAACTGCCGGATGCGCTCGCGGTCGCCCGGAAGCCGCAGCACCGCGGCGCTGGTGGCGCGCCCGTCGGCGAGGGCGATGTGCACCAGCCCGACGGGTTTTTCCGGCGTTCCGCCGCTGGGACCCGCGATGCCCGTGATTCCGGCGCCGAGCGTCGCTCCCGTGCGCTTGCGTATGCCGTCCGCCAGGGCGAGCGCCACTTCGGCGCTCACGGCTCCTTTTGACTCGATCAATTCCGCCGGCACGCCGACGAGGCTCGTCTTCAATTCATTGCTGTAACACACGACACCGCCCAGAAAATACGCGGAGCTGCCGGGAATGCTGGTCAGCCGCTCGGCCAGCAAGCCTCCCGTGCAGCTTTCGGCCACCGCGATTGTGGCGTGGTTTTCGATCAGCAGGCGCCCGACGACTTCTTCCATCGTTTCGCCGTGCGTCGAAAAAAGATGCTCACCGAGCGCGAGCGCCATCCGCTTGACGATTTCTTCGAGCGTCGCTTCGGCCTTCGCGCGGTCCTCGGACCAGATGCGCGGATGGAGCTGGATTCCCGTCGGCGACGCGAGGATCGTCGTCTCCGTTTCCGGATAGGCCGCGTAGAGCGGCGAGACGCGCTGCTCGACGTCGGACTCGAAAAGCCCCGCGACGCGGAGCTCGCGCGTGTAGAGCCGCTGCTTGATTCCGAGCTTCAAGAGACGCGGCTTAACCTCCGTCTGCATGATCGCGCGGAGTTCCTGCGGCACGCCCGGAAGCAGAATCAGAATGTGGCCCTTCGATTCGATCCAGAGGCCCGGAGCCGTGCCGCGGGGATTCGGCAGGATCGTCGCGCCTTCGATCACCATGGCCTGGCGGGCGTTGATCTCCGGCATCGCGCGGCCCAGGCGGCGGAATCTCTCGGTAATTTTTTGGAGGATGGCGTCGTCCACGCGCAGTTTGCGCCTGAGCAGCTCGGCCACCGTCTCGCGCGTGCGGTCGTCGTCGGTCGGACCAAGGCCGCCGGAAGAAACGACCACGTCCGCGCGCTCCATCGCATGGCTGAAGGATGAGCGCATCTCGTCGGGCGTGTCACCAACCACGGCCTTGTGGACCACGCGAACGCCCACGTCGTTCAGCTCGGCGGTGAGAAAGAGCGAGTTCGTATCGAGCCGCGCCGGCGTGAGCAGTTCCGAACCGACCGCAATGATTTCACCCTTCATGCTTTAGGAGTTTTACTCGATGACTACGAGCGAGCGCAAGGGAGGCCGAAATTTGGTAGTGGGTCATTTTAGAAAACCCAACCGTGGTCAGCGGGCACTTGTCCGGTTACCGCGTTAAACGGGAGTTACCACTGATTCACCATTGTCCATTCACCGTCGTACTACTGACCAAGCGTCGCTACAATGGAACGAGATGAATCCACGATCTATGGCGTCGAAACTGCTTCTTGCTCTGGCATAATCCATGCCAATGCTTCCTCCTGCCGACGACTTCTCTCGATCTCAAGAGGGCGAACGTGGCCGCCTTGAAACGGAACGCAACTGGCAATTGAGGCAGGAGAACGTTCTCCCGCTCGAGACCGCTTGGAATGAAGGCAGATTCTATGGGCTCGTGTTAAAGGGAAGCCAACGGTTTAGAGGCGTTCAACGCGCAGGAATCTTCGTGCTTGGTCTCCTAGCGATTGGGTTCGCATTAGCGATGTTTCTCGCTCTAGCCCGCTTCCACGGGGTTGGGCCTTCTCTGAAGTCTATTTATCAGAGGCTTCCGGATGTCTCTCTTCTCTGGATGCCCTTTATTCTTTTGGAGTTCGCGCTCGGTTTCCGATTTTGTTGGGTAGCCCTCAAACGTCCTCCACATCATCCAAATCACACACACATCACATCCACATCATTACGCAAAGTAGACCTCAAGACGGCCACTAACTCCCGATTAGTCGTGCCAGCTCAACCGGTCGATGCAACACCGTTTAATCAGTTGATCCGACAATACTTCCCTCTAGAGAACCGACCTGTCCGGCTGTGCTCAATCAGACCTAGCCAGGGTAGTGTTTCCGTTTGAATCATCGCTCGCGAACGACTTTCGGTCTTGAGACTCCTGGAAGTAGATTTCGGGCTAGTGTTGCGACGACCCATTGAGACCGCCCGGATAACCGGACAGGTTAGGGTAGACGTTAAATCTGGCCGCTCATGTGGGCTGGTTTCGGTACCGAGAGTGGGCCAAGAGATCTAAAGTCATCCCCTAGGCCGCGCCACCTATTCCGTCGAAGCTACATAAAGAGATGCAACTTCCTACAACGCCTCACCATCGGCAAACGCAGGGAGGTCCCGTGAAATGCCCGGACCGAGTTTTTGTGCCGATGCGAGCTTCGCTCCTGAACCGGCCTTGACGATTGAGGCAAAAGCGAGCCGCTGCGATGCTGTGTCCGGTTTCGCTGCGCAGAATTGGCCTACTTTGATGCTGGCTTCCGACTTCCTTCCGGCATTTTGTCCGGGGCGACGTATATCCCTTTAGCGACGAACTCGTCGATCGTGACGCGAGGATCCCGGGCAGCCCGTGTTTTCGGGGAAGCTTCCGCAAACTGATTGGCGGGATACACGGCTGGTTCATAAATCTTCCTGTAAACCTCATTGCGCAACAAGGTCTGGAAGTTTCGGCTGGGATCCATTCTTCTTCTCCGCAGTTCCTCCAGATTGATCACGGAACTGATAATGGCCTCTCCGGGAAAGTCGGCGTATGCGGTCACCACGCCGTTGTAGTTGACGATCATGGACTTGCCCGGAGCAAAGTATTTTGGCCGGCGCGCTCCGAGCAGGGAACCCCACGTGGGGGACACGACATAGCAGAGGTTTTCCCAAGCCCTCATTCGATTCATCATCTGCCAGGTTTCCATCGGAGGCGACATGCAGGGATCCACCAGGTTGGGGTGCAGGATCACTTCGGCTCCTTGGACGCCCAATGCCCGAGCGGTCTCGGGCGTGTGGCCGTCCATACACGTAATTGTCCCGATCTTGCCGATTTCGGTCTCTGTCACGGGGAAAAAGGTGGAAAGCGAATCGCCATACATCGCCACGTAGCGGTCATAGACGTCGTGAGGGCTTACGGCCAATTCATAATGCGTCGCCACAGTGAACTTCCGGTACTTGTGGATGATTTCGCCTTTGGGAGAGATGATGAAATGCGTGTTGAAGAAATAATCGTCGTCGATCCAGGCGGGGTCCCTTTCCAGGGCGCAACCCGCGATATATACGCCGTACTCTCTTGCTTTCTCGGCGAGAAGCCGGGTCTCTTCTCCCGGAAGTTCGATCAAAACTTCCTTCACGTAATGATCGAACGGCCAATGTCCTTCGTGACCGGTGATGAAGAATTCCGGAAAGGAGATCAGCTTGATGGGCGCCCAGTTCCCTTCGTAGTGCTCCTTGGCCGTGGGTTGGATCTGGGGTGCGGCATCGATCAATTCGAGACATCGCAGCAGGTTGCGGCGAATGTCTGCGCGCTTTTCAACCACCTTGGTATCCGTCTGCATGGCTACGGCCGTATAAATGTCATACATGGTCATAAATTAATCCTCCGTTCTGTTCCGATTCCTAGATAAAGGGCAAGCCCTCCAAGCCGCTGGTTCACGGCTCGTCTCGCGCGAGGACGGCACCGGTGGACATCGCCATTAGCCATGCCGCGCATGGCTTCGCTGGCATCTTCGTAGACGGTGCTACTGGATGCTGCCATCCCGCGCATTCTACCCTGGTTCAACTGGAATTTCCCGGTCTGACTGGGAGTGGGCTCTAAAAGCGCAGATAGTTCGTGAAAAATCCAGGTGGGGTCGATCAACATCTCGCAGACTGAACCATTACCCGAAACTCAGCTGGGGAGAGGCTTTCGCAGCGGCGCGGCTAGCCGTTCAGAGGAAGGCCCTCGACGTCCCAGTCGAGGGTGAAGAGGGCGTTGTTCGTGGTGATCATGGCGCGATGCGAGGGAAGCAGCGCGAGCCCAACGATGTTGCTTCCGCCGAGCACCAGTTCTGCCTCGGCCTGCGGCGTGAGGCGCACGATCCCACGCTTGCCGCCGAGCGACGCCGCCACATACAAATTTCCGCTGCGATCGAACGCGAGCCCCTGCGGCCGCCCCAGGCCGCGGAAAAAGACGCTCACTTCGCCCGCGGGAGAGATCTTGTGTACGCGCTCGAAACTCGAAGTGGTCGGCCCGGTGACGTAGAGGTCGCCCGCGGGGCTGAACGCCAGATGATAGGCCGCGAGTGAAGGCTCGAGTGTGGCGAAAACGAAAATCTCGCGGTCCGTGCCGATCTTGAAAATCGTGCCGCTGCGGTCGCCCACGTAGAGGTTTCCCGTCTTGTCGAACGCAAGGCCGGTGGCGATGCCCATGCCCTCGATCCACTGCATGGCGTGGCCGTCGGGCGAGACGCGATGGATCGTGCCTTCGTGGCGGCAGGAGACGAAGAGATAGCCGTCGCGATTGATCGCGAGGCCGGTCGGGTTCATCAGCTCGGTGATGTAGGGCTTCACGACATGGTTCGCCGTGATTTTGTAGAGCGAGACGGGCACCTTCTGCCCGCGCTGGCCGCTGAACGTGACGTACACGCTGCCTTCGGAGTCCACCGCGGGATTGCCCACCGGATGCAGATTGTCCGCGATCTGCGTCCCGAGCGCGATGGGGAAGGGCGCGCTGTCGATGCTGCCCATCTTCACTCGCACGGCGCCGCCCGTGGCCCCTTCGGGGACGCACGCGATCAGCAGATTTTCCGCCGCCAGCATCACTGTGGCGTCGGAAGTACCGAACTGCACCTGAGGGCGCGTGTGATTCCGCGAGGCGAAGCCGCTGCCGCGAATGGCGACCTCGCCACCCGGCAGGGCCGCGCCCGGCTTCACGCTTTCAATTCTCGGCGTCCCGTTCATTCTCAAGGTCAGTTCACAGTCTACAGTTCAGAGTTGAGAGTAAAGACCAAGCACTAAAGCCCCGCTGCCCGCGCGATCCACAATCCGATCGCCGCGTACACTCCGGCGACCCAATCGTCCGCCATGATTCCCCAGCCGCCCGGCAACGATTCCGCCTGCCGCGCCGGGAAAGGCTTCCATATATCGAATACGCGAAAAAGTATAAGACCCAGCAACAAATATTTCCAGCTAAGGGCGCTGCGGGACGTTATCAAGCCAAGAGGAACGTTCGTCCACACGGTTTCCGCGTGCCTCCACCAAATCGGCACGGCACACCCGATCACCAACGTTAGGTGCTGTCCCGAGACTTCATCTATGACGACGCGTTGGGGATCCTTCACGGCCCAAAATCTCGACGCGCAACCTGCGGACCACACTCCGATCGCACTCGTTAGGAGCGCGAGCAAGCACTGGAGGAGCAACCACCCGTCGATCTGGCCACCTGTTCCCGGATAGACAGTCCACCCCGTGTTGCGCCCCAACAACAGATCCCAAACGGAGCCCATCGGCTCAGTCGCCGCTATCGCCGCCCACCAAGGCAGGACGGCCAGTAGAAGACCGGCTAACGAGCCCCACGTTCCCGGCGCAATTGGAATGTTGCCAAGGCCGCAGGCCGTAGCGATGAAGAGCGCGAAGCGCGGCTTACTTGGCGGTGTAACAGGCATGCCGGGCGGCGCGGGAGCGTCCGACGATCGAGGGTCAGCGCCAGCGGTCATTCCTGGTTGTCCTTATCGGACTTGTGAAGGTCTCGCTCGAGGTCCTCGAACATCGATTCGTCGAAGGCGGGTTCGCTGATGGTGTATCGTTCGCTCGCCCAGTTGCCGAGGTCGAGCAGGCGGCAGCGCTCGCTACAAAACGGAAAGTCGGCGTCGGTCTCGGAGTTCGTCGGCTTCTTGCAGATCGGGCAGTGCCGCTTCATTCAAAGAGCATACCGCAAAGGACTCGCCGACGCAGCCCGCCGTGGAGGACGCGCGCTTGCAAACCGCTTCAGAGCCGCGCGGTCTTCTTATCTCGTGAGCCCGAGGTAGAGCCAGGTGCCTGTGCTCGCGAGCACCAGGATGCCCGAAATCACCGCGAGGACGACGATCACCTTCTTCAGGCGATTCATCTTCGCGACAAGCACCCGTTGCTCGGACGCCATCATGCTTTGTTCGGCCTTGTTGAGGTACAGTTGGTCTTCTTCTCTCGTGGACAAGGCGTTTCCGTAGATCACCAGTATCGCCAGGACGATCGTCGTGATTCCGCACGCGATCAACATGTAGGGCAGCGGAGCGGGTATTCCTACCATGGTTGCCTCCCTCGGGGGCGCATCACCTTCATAGACCCTTATCGGCCCTATGTTCCCGCAGCAGTATCTCACTCGCGGTGACCGCCGTTACTGCAAGATGTGCGTGAGATCACAACCCGGTTACAGTTCGGCTCGAGCCTTGCATGCGGGGACGGCCCATTGTATGTTACCGGCCGTCGGACTTATCGAAAGCGGTAATTCAGGAAACAGGGAGGCCGCTCATGATACTCGGTATGACGCCGTACACCCTTTTCCACGTAGCGTTGAGCTTGATCGGGATCTTTTCTGGATTCGTCGTCCTGCTAGGACTTCTCGCCGCGAAACGCCTCGATGGCTGGACGGCGCTCTTTCTAATCACCACCGTGGCCACCAGCGTCACCGGGTTCTTCTTTCCGTTCCACGGTGTCACGCCGGGCATCGTGGTCGGCATCATATCGCTGGTGATGCTGGCGATCGCGATCGTCGCTCGGTACGCGCTTCACCTCGCTGGCCCGTGGCGCTGGATCTGGGTGGTCACCGCAATGATGGCGCAGTATCTGAATGTCTTCGTTTTGGTGGTGCAGCTTTACCAGAAGGTGCCGGCTCTGAAGGCGCTCGATCCCACGCAATCCGGGCCGCCATTTAAGGCTACGCAGGGTATCGTTCTGGTGCTGTTCGTCATACTGATCGCCGCGGCGGTTATCAAGTTCCGCCCCGGGGCCCCACGAGCGGCCTGATCGCATTCCCCGCGCCCGGTCCGGCTAAGCGGGCTTCGTTTGGCAAGATTATGCCTGCCCAACCGAACCTTGCTAACAGGAACTCTTATCGTCTGCCGCCCGACTGTGCGGATCGTTCTGGCCTGAATGATTGCCACTCGCGGATTTGTTCGGACACCTCAGCCTTCTCGCGCTCG
>JGI12269J14319_10000596_pt1 | contig 34586 bp, 28 predicted proteins | sample PeaSoiSIISIP2007_FD_14319 | JGI IMG/M metagenome (IMG submission 14319)
CCGCCTCCGACACTCCGGCCAGCAGTGGGCCGGAGTTGCCGATGCAGGTGGTGCAGCCGAATCCCACCAGGGCGAAGCCGAGCTCCTCCAACGGCTCGCGGACGCCGGCCCGCTCGTAGTAGTCCATGACCACCCGCGAGCCGGGGGCGAGGGACGTCTTCACCCACGGCTTGGCGCGCAGTCCGCGTGCCACGGCCTTCTGGGCGAGCAGGCCGGCGGCCAGCATCACCTGGGGGTTGGACGTGTTGGTGCAACTGGTGATGGCGGCGATGACCACGGCGCCGTCGGCCACCTCGACCGACCCGTCGTCGCCTGCACCGGACGCCACCCGCAGCGTGACGTCGACCCCGTCCCCGGCCGCGCCCGCCGGCGCCAGCGCCCGCCGGAAGCCGGCCTTCGCGCCCGACAGAGGTACGCGGTCCTGGGGCCGGGCCGGGCCGGCCAGGCTCGGCTCGACCGTCGACAGGTCGAGCTCGACGGACTCGGAGTACACCGGCTCGGGCGCGTCGGCCCGGTGGAACAGCCCCTGCTCCTTGGTGTAGGCCTCGACCAGCGCCACGTGGTCCTCGTCGCGGCCGGTGAAGCGCAGGTAGCGCAGCGTCACGTCGTCGACGGGGAAGATCACGCACGTCGAGCCGTACTCGGGCGACATGTTGCCGATGGTGGCCCGGCTCTCCAGGGTGAGCTCGGACAGGCCCGGACCGTGCACCTCGACGAACTTGCCCACCACCCCGTGGCGGCGAAGCAGCTGGGCGATGGTGAGGACGAGGTCGGTGGCCGTCGTGCCCGCCGGCAGCGTCCCGGTCAGGCGCAGGCCGACGACGGGGGGGACGAGCATGGTGAGAGGCTGGCCCAGCATGGCCGCCTCGGCCTCGATGCCGCCGACGCCCCAGCCGAGCACGCCGATGCCGTTGACCATGGTGGTGTGGGAGTCGGTGCCGACGACGGTGTCGGGGAAGGCGCGGCCGTCGGGGGTGGCGAACACCACCCGAGCCAGGTACTCCAGGTTCACCTGGTGGCAGATGCCGGTGCCGGGAGGCACCACCCGGAAGCCCTCGAAGGCCTCCTGAGCCCAGCGCAGCAATTGGTAGCGCTCCACGTTGCGCTGGTACTCGATGTCGACGTTGGAGGCGAACGACGAGGCCAGCCCGGAGGACTCGGCGATGACCGAGTGGTCGATGACCAGCTCCACCGGGACGAGGGGGTCGATGGCGGAGGGGTCGCGGCCGAGCTCGGCCAGGGCGTCGCGCATGGCCGCCAGGTCCACCACGGCCGGCACCCCGGTGAAGTCCTGCATGAGGACGCGCTCGGGCGTGAAGGCGATCTCGGTGGGCGAGAGCGTGCCCGCCTCCTGGCGCCCGGCCCACCCGGCCACGGCCTCGATGTCGGCGGCGTGCACGTGGCGCCCGTCCTCGTGGCGCAGGAGGTTCTCGAGCAGCACCTTCATGGCGTAGGGGAGGCGGGCCACGTCGAACCGGTCGGCCAGGGCGTCGAGCCGGTGCACGGCGAAGGTGCGGCCGCCGACGGCCAAGGTGGAGGCAGACGAGAAGGTGTCGACGGAGGGCGGGACAGGGGCCATGGTCCCATTCTGCTCCTGCCGGGGCGGGCCCGGCACCCCGGGCCCCCGGGGCCCCCCGGCGCTCAGCGGAAGGCCTCCACCGCCCGCGAGCCCGCCACCACCAGCAGGCCTCCGGCCGCGCTGGGGGCGGCGAAATGCGGGGGGGTGCCGGTGTGCAGCGACAGATGGAACAGGGTGGCCCCTGACGCCAGGCTCACCCCGTACAGGACCGAGGCGTCGAGATCGACGCTCCACAGCACCCCGCCGGCGATGGTGGGCGAGCTTGCCCCACCCGTGGGCGACGTCCACGTCCAGCCCCGGGCCAGGGCGGCGCCCGGGCCCACCCGGACCTGGACGATCGTGCCGGCGTCGGGGCAGACGACGTAGGCGTCGGGGGCGGCGTAGGCGTTGCCGCCGCGCGAGTTGCACACCGGCACCGAGGCGAGCTGCCCGCCGATGCCGCCGAGGGCGGCGGTGCTGAGGAGATACGCGGTCTGTTCCTTCCCCACGATGAACAACTGCGAGCCCCCGAGGAGGATGGCGGCCGTGGAGGACAGGTCGGCGTCGGTGGCGTTGTCCTGGGCCCAGTCCGACGGGGCGAAGTACTGGCGCTCGGTCAGCTGCGGGGTGAGCTCGATCACGGCGTCGCCGTGGTCGAAGGGCCGGCCGGGCAGGGCCGAGCCGTTCCCCGTCACCACCACCACGTCGCCGGCGGCGTCGACGGTGACGCCCGCGGGCGCCCAGATCGCACCCTGGCGGGCGGTGGGCACCTCGTAGGCGACGGTCGCCCCGCCACCCGTCTCGGGCACGCCGACCAGCCACCCGTGGTAGGTCCCGCAGTCGCCGAAGTTGCCCCCGAAGCCGACCACCACGCGTCCGTCGGACAGGGCGAGGCCGGTTCGCTGGAGCTGCGCCGCGGCGGTCCAACCGGGCCGGTCGACGTCACGGCTCCACAGCAGCGCATGGGTGGCGATGTCGATGGCGTACAACCAGTGCTCCACCGGTCGGCCGCCGCCGCTTGCACCCGACGCGAACAGGGTGCCCGACGTGGGGTCGATCACCATCGTCGAGGTGATCCCGACCGTGGGGGAGATGTCCCCACAAGGGAGATCGCGGGCCGGCACGGGCGTGGCCAGATGGTCGGACCACTCCACTGTGCCGTCGGCGCCCGACAGCGCGTACACCGTGTCGTTCTCGGTGGCGACGAAGACCTGCCCCCCGTCGATGAGGGGCTCGCCGTAGACCGGCCCGTCGAGGGCCGGTGACGTCCACGCCGCCACCGCACCCCGGGCGAGCTCGGGACTGGTGACGTCCACCGAGGTGCGGGCCGAGCTCCCGCCGTAGGTGAGCCACGACGGGCCCGGCGACGCAGGTGTGGTGCTCGTGCCCGGCGTCGCCGACGTGGCGGTGGTGCTCGAGCCGCCCCTGCCCGAAGTGCTCGAAGGGCTCGAAGTGTGGGCCCGGCCCGGGCCGGTCGAGGACGGGGTCGTCGTGCACGCGCCGGCGCCGGCGCCGGCGGCGAGCGACGCCACGGCCAGCACGACACGGAGCCTCGACGGCGACCGTCGGCGCAATGTCATGGACGGCGAGTCTTGCCGCTCGGGGCTGAGCACGGGGCGCGCCGGGTCCTCGGCGTGGTGGACTGGGTCCATGGGCAAGGTCCGCATCGGCTTCTTCTCGTTCACCGAGGTGACCGACCCCGCCGAGCACCGGTCGTACAACGAGTGGCACCAGCTCGACCACATGCCCGAGCAATACCCGATCCCGGGCGTGGTGTTCGGCCAGCGCTGGGTGTCCACACCCGACTGCAGGCGGGCCCGGGCGGTCGCCGCCGACGCTCTGGCGCCGATCCATTACATGACGCTCTACCTGATGGGCGAACCCCTCGACGCCACCCTGCAGGAGTTCCGCCACCTGGGGCGGCGGCTGCACACCGAGGGCCGCTTCCACCAACACCGTCGGTCGCGGCTGTCGGGGCCTTTCGCCGTCACGGGGATGGTGGCGGCACGGCGCGTGCTCGTGTCGGCCGAGGCCGTTCCCTACCGGCCCAACCTCGGCGTGTACGTGGTCGTACGCGAGCGCGCCGGCGCCGGCGCAGCGGTGGACGGCGGCGACACCGGAGGCGCCCCCGACGAGGACGCGCGCCTCGCGTCCGCCCTGGTCGCCGTGGCCGGCGTGGCCGGGGTGTGGACCTTCGCCACCAGCGCCGAGTTCGACCACCACGGCTGGCACCCCGGCGACAAGACCGTCACCGTGTGCTACCTCGACGCAGAGCCACTGGCTGTGGCGGCGCGGCTCGACGAGGAGGTCCGGCGCGAGAGCGGGTTCGGGCGCCAGACGTTGTTCTGCGGTCCCCTGCAGACCATCACGCCGTGGCGTTGGGACTGGTTCGACGACGCGTGACCACGGGTCGGGCGTGCTCGGCGCCGCCCACCGCGCCTCGCCGTGGAGGTCGTGCCCGCTGAGGTGGGGACCTGACGGCGAACGGACCGTCCGTCCGGGGCGGGATGCCGCCGTGCCCAGGCCGGTGGCAGAATGCTCCGATCCGCTCGAAAGGACTCAGCACCACCAATCCGCTCGACGAGCCCCCTGCGCTCTCTTCCGACGCGCCCGGTGGGCCCCGCCCGTTGCGTGGGCCCCGGCGGTCCGGGGAGGGTGCCGCCACGGCGACGGCGCCCCCCCCGACCCTCGACGCCGAGGCACTGGTGGCCGAGCGTTGCGCCTGGAGCCTGGTGTGGATCGGCGTCATCTCCGGTGGACTCAGCACCTGGGGGATGTGGACGGCGTCGTCGGCACTCACGGTCCTCGGCCCGTTGCTCATCCTGGTCGCCACGACCGGCATCGTCGCCACCTGGGTGTCGGCCAGCCCCCGGTCGCGCAACCTCCAGCTGCTCGCCCTCACCGCCGCCGTGGCGTCGGTGGTGGTGTCGGAGTACGGCTCGATCCACGCGCGTCGCTTCTACATGACCGACTCCGCCGCCTTCGACCACCGTGCCGCCTGGGTCCTCGTGCACGGGCAGAACCCGTACGCCGTTTCCATGGCGCCGGCGGCGTCGATGTTGGACATCGCCNGTCACTATTGGACGTACACCGTCGCCGGCGGTCACGTCACCACCGTGTCGTACCCGGCCGGATCGTTCCTCCTGGTCGCCCCAGCCATGCTGCTCGGGTTCCAGCATCAGATCGTCGACTGGATGGATCTGCTGGCGTGGCTCGTCACCGGAGTGCTCCTGTTCGCCCTGATGCCGGTGGCGCTACGCTGGTTGGCGGCGTTGCTCGTCATCACGCCGCTCTTCGTCGGGATCTTCAGCGGCGGCGGGACCGACGCCTTGTACCTGCCGTTCCTCGTGCTCGCGGTGTGGCGCTGGGACCGCTACGGCCAGGGCCGGTCGGCGGGCGTCGCCGGCTGGATCGGACCCGTGGCCCTCGGTCTGGCGTGCGCGGTCAAGCAGAGCCCGTGGTTCTGCGTGCCGTTCCTGGTGGCCGGTGTGGCCATCGAGGCGCGCCGATCCGGGCTGCGGCCCGGGACGGTGGCCGTCCGCTACGCCGGCACGGTCCTGGCGGTGTTCGCTGTCGTGAACCTGCCCTTCATCGTGTGGGGCCCGGGGGCATGGCTGCACGGGACGATCACGCCCATCGTCCAGCCCCTGGTGGCCGACGGGCAGGGTCTGGTCTCACTGGCCGTCCACGGCGTCCTGCCGGGTGCGGACCTGACGTACCTCACCGTCAGCGGCGTGCTCGTGTACCTGACGGCGCTCATCGTGTTCGTGGTGGCCTACCCGCGCCTCAAGCGCGTGTGGCTGGTCGTGATCCCGCTGTCGATGTTCGTGTCGCCACGGAGCCTGTCGAGCTATCTCATCGACTTCCTCCCCGTGGCCCTCCTGGCGGCCTTCACCGTGTCGGCGGGGAGCTCGGACCGCCGCCCCGCGGCATCCGGGCGGGTGGCGGCCCGCCGAGTGCTGTCGTTGCCGGTGGCGCTGTGCGTCGTGCCCGCGCTCGGCGCCGTGGCCTTCGCCGCCCTCGCCTTCGCGGGCCCGCCGCTCCAGCTGACGGTGGACGGCGTCCGCACCGGTGACGGTGGCATCACGATGTCGGCCGTGACGCTGTCGGTGCGTAACCTCACCGGCTCCCCCGAGGTGCCCCACGTCGTCGTCACGATGGGCCAGCATCCGGCCGGCTTCTGGCTCCCGCGGGGCGGCCTGATGGCGCCGGTCCCGGCGCACGGAGAGGTCACCCTCACCCTCTACCCGCCGTCGGCCACCTACACCGCTCTCCGGGGCGTCGAATGGGTCGTGTCGGCGTACACGACCAGCCCCAAAGCCATCAGCACGTCCGCCGTGCAGGTCGGGAGCAGGCCCCCGTCGCCGTTCTAGGCATGGTGCCAGATCCGTGTCGGGACCCGCGAACTGCCGGTCAGCCAGGCAGCCCGGACACCGCCCCGATCCGGCGGGGCGGGGCGACGCCGCTGTGGATCCGGTGCCCGGCGGCCCCCGGATCGTTCCGGCGCACCCACAGCGACGCCAGCACGGCGCAGGTGATGGCCGCGCTTCGCAGGGCGTTGTTGAGGGGGAACACGGTGTGGAAGTACCAGGGGAACAATCGGGAACGGTCCGACACCAGGTGGAGCGTGATCATGGCGTTGGCGTAGTCGACCAGGCCGGAAGCGGTGACCCCTGCCATCGTCCACCCGGGCCAGTCCGCCAGCAGACCGTAGACGAACACCCACAGCATGTACTGGGGAGAGAACACCTTGTTGAGCAACATCCACACCGCGAAAGCGGCGGCGGCGGCCACCGCGGGAGGTGCACCGCGCAGCACCCAACGTCCCAGCACGGCCATCGTCGCCAGTACGAGCACCACGCTGACGGCGTTGACGGTGCCCGTCGACCAGTGCGATGCCAGGTGGAGCTGGAACAGCAGACCTCCGCCACCGCCGCGGTCGACGTTGGACGTGAAGAAGTCGGACCACCCCGAGATGTTGACGATGGCGAACGGCACGTTCAGTACCAGCCCTGTCAGGACCGCGGCGGCCAACGTGATGCCGCCACCGCGTCGGACGACGCGGTCGCGGTCGGCGAAGCAGGCGAGGATGCAGTAGACGAGCATCATCAGGGGGAAGAACTTGGCGCACACGCCCATCGCCAACAGCGCCCCGCACCAGGCGTAGCGACGGCTGCGATAACAAGCCCAACCCGCCAGCATGAAGAAGATGGCGAGCAGGTCCCAGTTGAGCAGGGAGTAGATGAGCAGCAGTGGGTTGAGGGCGAAGATCCACGCGTACCGGGGCGAAAGCCGGTGGAGGATCACGACGCAGCCCAGGGCGCACACCCACAGGCCGACGGAGCTGGCGATGAGGTACCCACCGATCCCTGGTGCCCACGCCGCACACCACATGAAGAGCCCGGTCAGGACCGGGTACTCGATGGCCGTGTGCACGTAGGGAAAGGCGTGGTCGGCCAGATGGTGGATCCGGTAGAGGGTGAGGAGGTCCGAATATGCGAAGTGGCTGTAGGCCCACGGGCCGTAGGCCGCCAGCGGCGGCCGGGATGATGTGATCGAGGCCGGTGGCCGGAGCCGCAGGTACGACCACACCATCCACACGGTCGTGCACAGGAGCGGGACCACGATGGACCACGGTCGGGTGCGATCGCCCGCCTGGGGTGCCGCGGTGGTGGCCGCGGTCACCTCGGGAGCATCCATATGGTCGTCAACGCCAGGCCTCCGGATGTGATCCGGCGTACCCTATCGTGGGCCCTCCCGGCACACACGTACGGGGAGCCGGCGTCGCCTCGACAGCACCGGCGCGAGCCGATCCCGCAGCCACCCCACGGGGCGTGCCGCCGGACGGGCGGACTCAAAGGGCGACGTCGCGGTGCCGATGCTTCCGGGGTGAGCCAACCCGATGCTTCCGGGGTGAGCCAACACAGCCTCGGAGCCCTGGTCGAGCGATGGCGGCGCGCCTGCACGGGCGCTGACGACGACGTGGGCACCTGGGCCGATGCGGAGTCGGCCGCGCTCTGCCGGTCGATGCTCGCCGCCAGCCGGGCCCCTTCGCCGGGGGAGGTTGAGAGCGCACAGGCGGGACCCTGTCAGGGTGACCGGCTCAGCGCAGTCGACCGGGCCACCCGCGGTTGGGCCCGGACGCAGCCGTCGCTCCCGGTGCTGGCGTCGAGGCTCGGTGCTCTGCGCGACGCCCTCGCCGTCGACGCTGCCGACCACGGCGAGGGCGAGCGCATCGACAGCATCTGGGGACTCGTGGTCGCCGCGGCCAATGAAGAGTTCACCTCACGGCTGCAACATGCAGCGCTGACGGATCCGCTGACGGGTGCCGGGAATCGCCGTGCCCTCGACGACGCCTGGCAGGCGGCGGTCATCCAGGGAGGGCGCCTCGGGCAGCCGGTCTGTCTCGTTGCGATCGATCTCGACGGGCTCAAGCGGGTCAACGACTTCCAGGGCCATGCGGCCGGCGACGATGCCATCGTCCGACTCTGTGCTGCGCTGCGAGCGGCACTGCGCGAGACCGATGACGTCTTTCGCATCGGTGGTGACGAGTTCGTTGCGCTCCTGCCCGGGACCCCGGCCGAAGCGGCCGTCGAGCTGATGGGGCGCCTGCACCAGTACCACGCCCCCAGGTTCAGCTGGGGGGCCGCCGACACCATCCAGGACGGCGCCACGCTCGATGACGTGCTCGGATGTGCCGACCGACGCCTCTATGCACAGCGGCGCCGGGATCGTCCGGCGACGGCACCGGTGGCGGTGACGGTGCCCACAGCCCAGCCGTCGCTCTCGTCCCGGATCTCACCCAAGCGGGCCGTGGAGCTGGTCGTCAGCGGCGTGCTGGCGCTCGCCATCGGCGCCATCGTGATGAGCATCGCCGGGGGAAACCACTCGCTGTGCGCGGGTGGCGACGGGCCGACGATCGTGGACTGCGGCCTGTCGAACGCCGTCTACTACGGCGGGGTCGTCCTCATGGCGGCAGGCTGCATCGTGCTCGGCGTCGGTGTCGTGGCACGGGCGCTCCTTCGCCTCACCGACGTCAGCGCACACCGGGTGCCTCCGGGGCCGCCCCGGCCCTAGCGGGCCCGTCGGTGCCGCGGCGGGCGATTCGACGTCCTCAGTGCAGCAGGTCCAGGTTGTTCGTGGCGTCGTCGACGAAGATCACGCCCTGTCCGAACGGGGCGATGACCAGGCCGAACAGCGCCCCGGCGCCCGGCGGGTTCCCCGACGCGTCGAGCTGGACCGGCTCGAACTGCGACCCACCGGGGGTGGTCTCGACGATGTCGCCGTTCCTGCCGTTGACCGTCAGGATGTCGCCGTTGGGCGCGGTGGTCATGCCGAGGGGCTGGGCGAGGAAGCCTCCCGCTGTGACCGTGTCGCCTCCGTCGCGCACCGGTGTCCACCGCCACAGCGCGTCGGGCACCGCAGCGATGCGGTTCCCGACCGTGTCGGCCACGTACAGGGTGCCGTCGTCGCCGAGAGTGTCGCCGGTCGGTCCGAGCACCAGGGCGGCCGGATCGGTCCGCTCCCCGAAGCCCTCCGCCACGACGTCTCTCGACACGATGACGGGCGGTTGGAACTGGCTGACGAGGACGTCGATCCGCAGCACGGTCCCACCGTCGACGACGTTGCCCGGGGACTGGCTGGGGTCGCCGCCATCGGCGGCCACGGTTCCGTTGAGGACGTTGGTGACGAAGAGCGCAGCGCCATTGCCGGCGCTGACGGCGGTCATGTCCCAGGGCCCGTTGATGCCGTGCCCCGACCACGTCTCGCGCACGTGGCCCTGGCTGTCGAGCACGACGAGGCACCCCGCCCCGGCTGTGGCCGCGGTGCCGTCGGTCGTCGGCAGGCTGCCGACCACGACCCAGTCACCGGGGAGTATGGACAGAGCGGTGGTGAGCCCGACCCCCCCCGGGCAAGGGCCCGGCAGGGAGGCCGGGTCGACCGTGGCGAAGCGGTGCTGAGCGCCGTCGGGTGAGATCTCCACGATGGTGGAGCCCGTCCCCTGCGCGTTCGACACGTTGTTGAAATTGCTCACCAGCGTGCCGCCGGCGACGAGCCGTCCCCTGGTCTCGGGCACGACGGCCACGCCGTACGGGTTGAGATCGCCGTTCGCCGGGACGGTCGAAGGCCCGACGGTGACGGTCGAAAGGTGGGACAGGAAGGCGCCACCGTGATGCCGAGGGGCGCCGACCGGTCCGAGCGCCACAGCCAACGGCGCCGTCGCCACCGCCGCCACCGCCGCCAGTCCGACCGTCACGGCGGCCAGCCGTCGCCACGTCGGGTACAACCACGTGAGATCCGTCGTGGGCCCCGATGTTGGTGGCGACATGGAGCGTGACGCGACGTTGTCGACGTGTGACAGCACGGTGACCCCTTTCTGCCGTCCGCCCGATGCAGCCGAGCGGGCACTGGCGTGCAGGACGCGACCTGTGTGGCGAACTCCGGCGGGGGATACGCACCACAGCGTGCGAACGTTCACGACGCGGCCAATTGACCCTCCGACCAGCCGTGTCAGGAGCGCGGGCACCCGTTGGCGGCCCGATCTCCGTGATGCCCGGCGTGCTGCCTCGGCACGCAACCGTTCGTGACGCTAGGGAAACACCGCGAACGTGTCGACCGAGTAGAACGTCAACGCCACGAGGGCGACGGTGGAGACGACGACGGCCACACGGAAGGCTCGACCCTGGAGGCGGACACCGATCGCCAGGACCAACGGAAACGCGTCGAGGACGAAACGTGGCCGCAGCCCGACGGGTGCCGTGAACAAGGCGAGGGTGGCGACGGTGAGCCCGTAGAGCACCAACGGGGCCGGTTGGTGGTCCCGCAGGGCGAAGACGAGGCCCACCACGGCGACGGCGGTGCCGCCCACCATCATGTTCATGTTGGCCGTGCTCGTGAACGGATGGGTCACGAACCACGACAGCAGATGGGGTGGGTACGCCGCCGAGAGGTAGCTGTGCCATCCTCCCCGCTCGGTGAGCTTCCAGGCCATGAGGTTGCCGGTGCGGCGCCAGAGCCACAGCTGGTACGCCACGAACCCGGCCGGCACGAGAGCGGGGGCGACGAGCGAGGCCCATCGACGCGACCGCCTGAGCTCGCCGACGACGACCCACACGCAGCTGACCTCGAACGCCAGGGCCACGGGGGAGGTGGCGGTGGCCAGGGCGCCGACCACGCCGGCGAGCACCCAACGCCGTTGGCGCAGGGCGATGAGCCCCACGGTCACCAGGGAGATCACGGTCCCTTCGGTGTAGACGAGGCTGAAGACGAAGGAGCCGGGGAAGACCGCCAGCAGCAGCGTGGCGCGGTCGGCCGCCTGCGCCCCTGCGTAGCGGCGCACGAGAGCCCACACCGCCACCATGGCCACGAGCCCGCTCACCGCCGACACGAGGGCGCCCGTCAGGAGGAGGGGTGCACCGGTCAGCCGCGTCAAGAACCGTATGACGAGCGGGAACAGCGGGAAGAACGCGATCGTCGTGCCGGTGGCGCGACCGTGCACGGTGATCAGGTGCTGGGGCCAGCCGTATGCCGCCGCCCGCAGGAACCAGCGCGTGTCCCAGCGGTCCACGGCTCCGGCGAACGACAGGTGGGCGATCGGCGCGGCCACGGCCATGGCCGCCGTGGTGACGACACGCGACAGCACGTAGATGACCGTCGGTCGCACCACCGCGGGGTGGCGCCAGGGACGCCGCCGGGCCGATGCCGGCCGCAGGTCCCCGGGTGGCTCCGCCGCGGAGCCGTCGAGCGCGGTGCCCGGGGGCAGCCGCAGGGTCTCAGACAACGGGGCCCAGTGCCACGGCCGCCCAGCGGTGGTTCCGGACGAGCCAAAAGACCCCGACGGCGCACACGCCCACCACCACCAGGTACGTGTTGCCCTGCAGGAGGGGGGAGCCGCCCGGTCCCACCACCAGCATGGCGAGAGCCATCACCACGGCCACCGCCCTGGAGCGCTGGGCGGGCGTGGCGGCGAGCAGCGTCAGTCCCCACAGCAGATACCACGGCCACAGCGTCGGTCCGGCCAGGACCAGCACGGCCAGGGCACACCCGAGGAGCCGCACCTCGTTGAACGGGCGGACGCGCACGGCCAACCACGACCCTACGGCGACCGCGCCCACCGAGCACACCCATTCGGTGACGGTGATGGTGGCGCGCCGGCTGACGTGGACCCGGGCCAGGTCGAGCAGGTGGGAGAACAACGTCCCGATGGCGACCGACGGGGTCGGGAGAACGCGGAGCTCGGTCGGCACCCGGAGCGCGTCGGGGCCGAGCCACGTCCACCCCAGCCCCGACGCCCACGTGACCACCGCCACCGTGGCCACGGGGACGGCGACGATGCGCACCAGGGCACCCAGGCGCCGGCGGCCGGTGGTCGCACGGAGCCACCCGAGGCCGACGAAGATGATGGCGGCGCCGGCCGGGACCTTGACCGTCATGGCCAGAGCGCACAGGACCAGCGCCGCCGTCATGCGCTCTTCGCTGGCGAGGGCCAGGGCGGCGACGAGCAGCCCGAGCATGAGCCCGTCGTTGTGACCGGAGGCGATGAAGCTGAACAGCGCCAGGGGGCTCAGCGCCCCGAGCCACAGCGCCAGCCCCGGGTCTGTACCGAGGTTCCTGGCCAGCCGGGGGAGGAACACCATGATGAGCACGACCCCGGCCAGCTCGAGGCCGCGCAGGGCGAGGACCTCGGCCGTGATCGACGTGCCGAAGAGGGCGGCGACGCCCCGGATGAGCGACACGAACAGCGGGCCGTAGGGGGTCGGGGTGTGGCGCCAGACGCTCGCCACCGACTCGAGCACCGGCCCGGGGCCGAGCACCGAGGGTCCCACCGCGTAGGGGTTGGCGCCGCTGTGGGCGATGAGGCCCTGCGCCACATAGCTGTAGAGGTCCCGGCTGAACAACGGCGGGCCGAGCACCAGGGGGACGCCCCAGGCGCCGAGGAGGAACCAGGCCTGGCGCGTCGTCAGCCGTGCCGCTCTGCCCCGCACCCCCACGCCGACCCAGGCCGCCACGAGCAGGCACACGCACAGGTAGAAGAGCACGCCGGGCACGGTCGAGCCCCCCCGGGGCAGCGAGAACCACCACCCGACGCCGTCGGGCACGGCGCCCACACGGGTGCCGAATGCCGCCAGTCCGCACGAGCCGGCGAAGCCCACGGCCGCCCAGACGTGGAAGGCCCGCTGGGGACGGCTCGGGACGGCGTGGTAACCGGCGTCGTCGGTGGAGGGATGCGGTCTTGTCTCCGCCTCGACCGCACCGGTCGAAGCAATCGCCCCGGCACCTGCCGACCCCCGATCGTGCCTGGTCAGCATGGCAGAAGGATACCCGTCGGCCGTCGTGCGCCTCGAACGGACCGCCCGACGGTCCGACACCCTCATCCCCGGCGGTGCGCCCCCGCGCCCCGGCGCCGGCGACGGCCGGCGGTGACCGACGGCCCCAGCCACAGCGCCACCAGGCCGGCCACCCCCGCTGCCGCGCACCAGGTGCCCACGGCCAGGCCTGGTGCCGAGTACTCCCAGGTCACCACGCCGCGCCCGGCGGGAACATCCACCGCCTGGACGACGCCGGACGTGCGCATGGGCAAGGCCCGGGACGCCCCCGCGCCGACGGGGGTCCAGGTGGCGGTCCACCCGCGGATGGCGGCCACGGCCCGGATCACCTCGGCACCGTGGGGCGACGACACCCGTGCCGAAGCTGGTTCGAGGAGCGGGCCCGACCGGGCGCGCACCGAGGCGTTCCCGATGGGTGCGCCACCCAGGCTCCGTACGGTCAGGGGCGGCCGGGCGCGGTCGTTGGTGAAGTACGCAAACGGACCGCTGTCGCCGTCGAACGACCAGTGCACCAGGCCCAGCGCGTCCTCGAGAGGGCCCGAAACGGAATAGGAGGTGCCCGGCGCCGTGAGAACCGACGGAGGTCCGAAGTCGCCTGCTCGTGCGGGCACCAGGACCATCCCCACCCCGGCCGCCGCCCGGGGCAGCTCGATCCGCACCATGCCGGGGGAGGACGTCGTGACGGTCGGGTGCTGCCACACGATCGTGCCGTCGGGCGCCTCCAGCCCGACACGCAACGCCGGGGCACCGCGCCCCGCCGCATCCGCCTTCCACGGCACCGACACCGATGCCACCTCGAGCTGCTCGCCGAACACCCACCTGGCCAGGCCTCCGGCGCCCACCGTTCGACGACCCCTGCTCGTCGGCGAGATCGGCGTGGACGGCGCCGCTGGTACGGCCAGCTCGCTCGGCAGGGTCACGAGCGTGGTGGTGTCGAGCGAGTCGAACACGCCGTTCACGAGGGCGGCCGGGGTGAGTGCGTTGGTGCCGAAGCCGGTGGCGGCGTGGGACCCGGTTGCCTGGGCGTACGGTCCGTCGACGATGGAGCTGTAGCCCTGCACGCTGTACGTGCCCTGGAGGACGTTGAGGTCGGGGGCACCCAGCCCGAACAGCGACGACTCGTCGATCGAATTGGGGTCGTAGATGGCGAACCTTCCGGTCGTCCCGAGGGGCACAGGCCGGCCCAGGGGGACCGGTGACGTCCCGGGGGGGAACGCGCTCACGGCCGGGGAGGGGCTCCCGCCTAGGCCGGGGGCCACGGACCACACGCTCGTGATGTTGAAGAAGACCAGGTCGGCGGTCACGAACACGACGACCAGCCCGACCACCCGGCGGAGCGTGATCCGGTGGCCGAGCACGACGAGAGCGCCGAGCGCGGCGGCGAGGAGTGCCGACACGATGAACAGCGGCCGTTGGGGGGCGGCGTAGCGCGCCTCGTTGGCGCTGGCGTCCGCCAACCGCGCCACGGTGGCGGGGCTGATGGCGCCGGCCACGGCGATGACGACGGTGGCCACGAGTGGCACCAGTGCGAACACCTCGAATCGGCTCGGCTTCCACCGCGTCCCCGACGGCGCCGCCGTGCCGTGCCGGTCGAGGAGCTCGTCGAGTCCGTACGCCAGCAGGACCGGCAGGGCCAGGTCGGCGATGGCGATGTTGCGGCTCTGCAGGCGCTGGTTCCCGAAGAACGGCAGGTGCACGAACACGTGGCCGAGCGGCGTGAAGCTCCCCAGTGCGAGCAGGATGCCGATGACGAGGATCACCTGCCAGATGAGCCATTCGGGCATGCGCCGTCCACGGCGCAGCGTCCCGAGCAGTCCGAAGGCGGCGGCGACGGGGAACAGGCCAGCGTAGCCCATCACCTCGGGGAGGTTGTAACCCGCGAACCAGCTCGCCGTTCCGAAGGATCCGCTTCCCCCGAGCGTCCCAGGGACGAGCATCAAGCTCAGCCAGTGCCACGGCAGTGACCCCGATCCGTACAGCGCGTAGGACCGGGCGGCCCGCTGCGACGTGCTGACGGCGGTCGCCCCCGGGAGCCACTGCACCGCACCGATGAGGACGGCGACGGCCAGCCCGGCGGCGACAGCGGCGACGAAGAGTGCCGCGGGACGCGCATCGCGGATCACCGTCCACACGAAGAACACGATCGAGACGATGATCACCGTGTCGATGGCTCTCGGCTCGCCGGCCAGGATCACCAGGGCGCCTGCCACCGCGAGCAGTGCGGTCCATCGGAGTCGCCCGGCGAAGGTCCCAGGGCGCGCCAGCTTGACCATGCAGAGCAGGACCCATGGAGCCCAGCTCGTGCCCGCCACCAGACCGAAGTGCGTCAGGTGGACGTCCATCGCCCCGGCGAAGGCGAACGCCGCCCCCCCCACGGCGCTCGAGATCGGGCGTCGCCCCACGGCGCGCAGGAACGCGTAGAGCCCGATGGCGGCCACCACGTACACGACGATCTCGTTGATCGTCCACGCCAGTGTGCCGGGCATGACGGCGAAGAGGAACGTGAACGGGTACAGCGCTCCCGCGTTCCACCCGCCGAGCAGTGGGGTGCCGCTCCAGATGTAGGGGTCGTACAGGGGGAGCACGCCGTGCCGGAGCTGTTGGCCCACCAGGACCCGGATGGGGAAGTTCTGGGTGAAGTCGTCCCCGGGCACCTGTGGGTGACCGAGGGCGGCGGGCAGACCGAACCAGATGACCGGGATGATCCCGAGGACGATCACGGCCAGCAGGTCCCGGCGACCTCTCCGCTGCACGGCGGGACTCGGTGCCTGCGTGGAGCGGGCCATGAGCGCGGGAGCCTACCGACCACCGAACAGCCGGGCATGGACGTGGCCGTCCCGTTTCCGACGCCGTGGCCGGTCCGAACGGTGTGCACCCATCCGCTCAGAGAATTCCCAGGCTCGGGGAGGCGGTCGTGCGCGGCACCGGGGCCGCCGGGCGGCGTGACTACATTGGGCGCACCGGTGATGGCGCCAGGGCGACTGTCGAATGCGGGTACCTCGTTTGCGCAATGCATGGGACACCGACGTCGGTCGCCGCCACGTGCCCACCTGGGTACCGGCGATCATCGGCGCGGCCGTGTGGCTCCTCGTCGCCGCCTACATGCTGCGCTGGGGCGCAAGCTGGAACCTCGACCTGCGCGTCTACCGGGCGGCCGGCCAGGCGTTGTTCCACCACGGCGCGCCGTACTCGTCGGTGTTCACCGCCAGCCGTCTTCAATTCACCTATCCACCGTTTGCCCTCGTGGTCCTGAGCCCGCTCTCGCTCGGTCCGCTCCGGCTGGTCGAGGTCATCTGGTGGCTGGTGAACGCGTCGGCCCTCACCGGCGTCTGCTACCTGGCGGTGACGACGGTGACGACCGAGCGCGGCCGTCGTGCCGTGGCGGTGGCGGCGACGGTGGCCGGAGTGTCGGTCCTCGCCCTGGAGCCTCTGCGGAGCAACATGGACTACGGCCAGATCAACGTCCTCCTGATGTGCGCCGTGCTCTTCGACGTGTTGCGCATGCCGGCCGGCAGACGGGGGGTCCTCACTGGCCTTGCCGCGGCGGTGAAGTTGACCCCGCTCGTCTACCTCGCCTACTTCGTGATCCGCGGTGACCGGACGTCGTTCGTCCGCGGCGTCGTCACGTTCGGCGCCGCCGTCGCCGTCGGGTTCGCCGTCCTCCCGGGGGCGTCCGCCCATTTCTGGGCGCACCAGGTGTTCGACGCCGGCCGGGCCGGTCCCATCGGGTTCGTGAGCAACCAGTCGTGGAACGGGGTGCTCCACCGGGCGCCGTTCCACGGGGATGCCGCCATCACGTCTCTGTTGATCGCGCTCGACGTGGTGACGCTGGCATCGAGCCTGTGGCTCTCGAGCCGCCTCAGCCGGTCGGGCCGGCCGCTGGCCGCCGTCTTCGCCCTGGCCCTGGCCGAGCTGCTGATCAGCCCGATCTCGTGGACGCATCATTGGTCCTGGCTGGTGCTCGTCCCGTTCCTGCTGCTCGAGAAGCGCCGGGAGGCGGCTGTGGTGCGGGCGCTCATGGCCGTGGTCCTGGCGCTGGCGGTGGTGGCGCCGTACTGGTGGTTGACGCGGGGCTGGTCGGGCGCCACCGCCGCCGACTCGCTCGCCATCGGCGGCGCGGTCCTGCTCTTCGTGTGGGTGGCCGCATCGACGGGCGTGGGCGCGACCCCCATGGCAGCGCGCTGAGCCACCGACGGCCACAGGGCGGGGCCCGGCGGGCCTGCCTCAGAGCCGCACGATGACCTTGCCGGTGTTTCCCCCGGTGAACAGGAGGTTGAGGGCGTCGGGGGCGTGCTCGAGGCCGTCCACGACGTGCTCGGCGTGCTTGATGCGGCCCTCGGCCAGCCAGCCGAACAGGCTGGCCTGGGCCTCGGGGAACCGGTCGAGGTAGTCGAGCACGAGGAAACCCTCCATGCGGGCCCGCTTGATGATGAGGTTGAAGATGTTGCCCGGACCGGTCGGCCGCTCCTCGGCGTTGTAGACGGAGATGGCGCCGCACATGACGATCCGGCCGTGCAGGGCCAGCTGCGCCAGGCAGGTGTCGAGGATCGCCCCGCCCACATTGTCGTAGTAGAGGTCGATCCCCCGGGGGCACAGCGAGTGAAGACGCGCCGCCACGTTCTCGGTGCGGTAGTTGACCGCCGCGTCGAAGCCGAGCTCGTCCACGATCCAGGCGCACTTCTCGGGTGTGCCGGCGATCCCGACCACGGTGGTGGCGCCCTTGATGCGGGCGACCTGCCCGGCGACGCACCCCGTCGCCCCGGCCGCTCCCGACACCACGACGGTGTCGCCGGTGGCGACCCGGCCCACGTCGATCATGCCGAAGTACGCCGTCATACCCGTGACCCCGAGCACGCCCAGGGCCAGAGTGGGGTCGACGCCGGCGGGGATGACCTGCATGGCCCCGGCCGCCTCGTCGGCCAGGGCGTAGTCCTGCCACCCCGTCATGCCGAAGACGAGGTCGCCCACGGCGTAGCGGGCGCTCGTGGACTCCACCACCTCGCCGATGCCGCCGCCGCGCACGACGTCGCCCAAGGCGATGGGCGGCATGTACCCGGGACGGTCGTCCATCCAGGTTCGGATGGTGGGGTCGATCGACAGGTAACGCACGCGCACCAGGGCCTCCCCGGGCCCGGGTGAGGGCGCGGCGGACTGCTCGAGGCGGACCGTGGTGGCGTCGACCATGCCCGTGGGTCGCCGGGCGAGGACGAGGCGGCGGTTCGTCACGTGGACCACTCCTTCAGCTGCTCGATCGTCCCGAGCGGGTCGGGTCCGACGGGGGTGACGTTGAGCACCGTCACTCCCGCTTGGCGGTAGGCGTCGAGACGCTCGCGGACGTAGCCCGGCGGACCGATGAGCGATGTCAGCTCGAGCAGCTCGGCGGGCACGGCCGCGGCGGCCTCGTCCTTCTTCCCGCTCAGGTAGAGATCCTGGATGCGCTCGGCCTCGGCCTCGTAGCCGTAGCGGCGGGCCAGCGCGTTGTAGAAGTTGCGCCCCCGCGCCCCCATGCCCCCCACGTACAGCGCCGTCGTGGGCCGGGCCAGCTCGCGCAGGTGCTCCAGGCCCTCGCCCACGGCGGCCAGCCCACCGGCGGCGATGTCGAGGGGACCGAGCTCGGGACTGCGCCTCGCCGTGCCGGCGGCCAGCGCCTCGCCCCACACCGCCGTGGCCCGCTCCGGGAGGAAGAGGAACGGGAACCAACCCTCGGCGAGCTCGGCCGTCATCTCCACGTTCTTCGGCCCCATCGACGCCACCCAGATGGGGATGTCCGGGCGGACCGGGTGGTTGATGAGCTTGAGCGCCTTGCCCAGGCCCGTCCCCTGCCCGGGTGGCAGCGGAATGGGGTACACGCCGTCGTTGGTCAACACCTCGCGGCGCCACACCTTCCGGCAGATGTCGATGATCTCGCGGGTCCGCTCGAGCGGCTGGGTGTACGGCACGCCGTGCCAGCCCTCGATGACCTGGGGCCCCGACGCCCCGAGGCCCAGGATGAACCGCCCCTCGCTCAATGCGTCGATGCCCGCCGCCGTCTGGGCCAGCAGCGCCGGCGTACGCGAGTAGATGGGCAGGATGGCCGAACCGATCTCGAGCCGTTCGGTCCGGGCCGCGATGTAGCCCATCTGGCTCGGCCCGTCGAGGCCGTAGGCCTCCGCCACCCACACGATGTCGAGGCCGGCCCGTTCCAGGTCGGCCACATGGTCGGCTGACTGCTTGACCCCTCGCGAGTAGTCGAGCATGGTGCTCACGCGCACGGTCGTCCTCTTTCGCTTGGCGTCTACGTCCCCACGGTGGCGATGCCGCCGTCGACGGGGATGACGGCGCCCGTCAGGTACGAGCCCGCCCGTGACGCCAGGAAGATAGCGGCGCCGGCCATGTCGTCGGGACGCCCGATGCGCTTCAAGGGGGCGCTCCTGGCGATCTGCTCGCCGAAGGCCTCGAGCGTGGCCGCCATCATGTGGGACTCGAAGGGCCCCGGTGCGATGGCGTTCACCGTCACGTGGGGCGCAAGGCGCCGGGCCAGATGACGCGTGAGCTGGTGCACGGCGGCCTTCGACGCCGAGTACGAGTAGGTCTCCAGTACCGGGACGTGGATCCCGTCGATCGAGCCGATGTTGACGACCCGGGCCGGGTCGTCGGCGGTGGCGGCCGCCCGCAGGAGGGGGGTCATGAACTTGGTGGTGTGGAACACGCCCTTCACGTTGAGCGCCAGCACGCGCTCCCAGGCGGCCTCGTCGAATTCCTCGAACGGCGCCCCCCACGTGTTCCCGGCGTTGTTCACCAGGACGTGCAAGCGCTCTTCGCGCGCCGCCAGGGCCTCTGCCAGCGTCCGGCATCCCCCTTCGGTGGCGAGGTCGGCGGGCAGCGCCGTGCATTCACCGACCTCGGACAGCTCGACGGCGACTTTCTCGCAGGCGTCGGCCTTGCGCGAGGACACGTACACCCGTGCCCCGGCCTCCACGAAGCCGGCGGCGATCATCCGTCCGATGCCGCGCGACCCCCCGGTGACGAGGGCGGTCTTGCCGGTGAGTGAGAACAGGTCGCTCATGGTCCGATCGGGTGCCACGACGAGGGCCAGCGGACGCTACCGTGACGGCAGCGTGCCCGCCAGGCCCCGGGGAAGGAGCAACCGTCGCCGTGCCCGAGATACGCACCTGGGCATCGATGCGGGCGCGGATCCAGGCCCAGCTCGAGCGCCAGAGCGGCCACGGCGTGGAGACGTGGGAGGCCCGGACGGCGGAACGGACCATGTCCGACGAGTCGCTGAAGCGGCGGGCACGAAGTTCCGCCGTGCCGCGTCGCCCCGGCCCTGGGTAGCGTTGGCGCGGTGGAGGACTTCTTCGCCGTCGTGCACCGCCAGCGAGCCTGTCGCTCCTTCGGCGACGACGACGTGGACGACACCACGGTGGAGCGCCTCCTCGAGGCGGCCACCTTCGCCCCCAGCGCCGAAAACCGCCAGCCCTGGGTGTTCGTGGTGGTGCGGGAACCGACGCGCCGCGCCGCCATCGGGAACCTCACCCGACGGGCCTGGGAGGGGGGCGGGCGCGCCCACTCCGAGGGCCGCCTTTCGCCCGCACTCATGGCCGAGGTCGAGGCCGGGGCGCAGGGCGGCGTGGCCGGGGCCCCCGTGCTGGTGGTGGTGGGGGGCGACACCCGCCTAGGGGACCGGCGCGTGCTCGAGGCGTCGGTGTTCCCCGCCATCCAGAATCTTCTCCTGGCGGCGACGGCCGTCGGGCTTGGTTCGTCGCTCACGACCCTGCCCCTCGTCTTCGGCGACGAGCTGGCGCGGCTCGTCGAGCTCCCGGCGGACGTGCTGGCCATGGCGGTGATCCCGCTCGGATGGCCCGCCCGCCCGTTGTCGCCGCCGCGACGACTGCCGGTGGCTGACAAGGCCCACCGCGAGACGTTCGGCTCGCACTGGAGCTCACCGGCGTAGCCCGGGTCGAACCGGCGGAGGCCGGGCGGAGAACCGCCGGACAGCGGGCGGTGGCGGGGCGGATCGACGTGCCAGGCTGGCCGGCACCGACGCCGGGAGCGCTGGGAGGCAGCCGGACATGCAGGTGCACCGCTACGCCGTGGAGGTCGAGGGGACACCGCCAGAGGTGTGGTCCCTGTTCTGGTACCGCGGGCCGCGCCGTCCCACCTCGTCGGGGGTGTCGATCGAGATCCTGCATCCCGGCGACGACGTGGGGGAGGGGCTCGTGCGTCACTGCACCTTCCGGGTGCCGCGCTACCTGCTGTCGGGCGGTGTCGGGCACTCGTGGGAGTGGTTGACCCAGGTGACGCCACCCGTCTCGTGGAAGTACGACGCGGTGGGCAAGCCGCTGTGGTCGCGTGCCGAGGGCAGGACCGAGCTCGAGGACCTGGGCGACGGGAGGACCCGGATCCATTTCACAGAGACGTACCACGCCTTCAACCCGGTGATGCGGGCGCTGCTCGAGCGCCGCGTCCACCGGTTCATCTCCAAGGACAACGACCGGCTCATCACCTCCGCCATCAACGACGGGGTCCGCCGGTTGCGCGCCGCCCGGGCAGGCGACGCAGCCCCCGGTCCCGACGGCCGGCACCGTCAGGGATAGGCGTGCACGGCTATCCGGTACCGCTCGAACATCGGCGACGCCGCCTCTGGTGAGGATGACCCGGTCGGCGCCGGAAGCCGACCCCGGTGCAGCGGGGCGGGCCGCAGCATCCCGCGGGCGACCGATGCCAGGTGGTGCCGGACCGGCGGGGGGNCGATGCGCGTCTCGACCCGGCGGAAGCCCGCCGCCCGGCACAGGGCGTGCAGCGCCGCCTCGGTCGGCACGAACCAGTTGGTGTGATCGGCGCGCAGCTCGCCGCCGGGGTGGAATTCGAGGACGCGGGCACGGGGGAGCCCGAGGACCCGGACGGCCTCCGTTTCGACCACGGCCACGCCGGAGGTCAGGGCGCGGATGCGCTCCAGGGCGGTGAGCGGTTCGCGCACGTGGTAGAGGACGCCCAGGAACAGCACCACGTCGAAGCACCCCAGCTCGGCCGNGTCCACCGCCATGAAGTCGGCCACCACCGGCTCGACGCGGCTGGCGAGTACCTCCCGGGCCAGGTCGAAGCCGCCGCGGCCGGGCATGGTGTCGGGGCGGTAGAAGTCCGTGAAGTCGCGCCGCTGATCGGGGAGCTCTCCCGACGCGTCGCACGCCCGCCAGTACTCGAGGCGCGCCGCGAAGTCCACGCACCACGCGTAGTGGTCCATGGCCACCACCCGGGCCGCTCCCCGGCGCTCGGCCAANAAGGAGTAGAAGCCGTCCCAGGCGCCCACGTCGAGGACGCTGCGACCGGCCACGTCGGGGAGGCCCCGCTCCACCATGGCCCGGTTGACCGGGTTGCCGGGGGTCACGATCCCGTCGCCGAGATCGATCGAGTGGTACCAGTCGATCTCCCGGACGCGTTCCCGGATGCTGGCGGCGTGATCCGGGGCGTGGCCCCGCGTGTCGTGCATGCTCCCTCCGGCCCGTCGCCCGCGACCCCGTCCGAGGGTTCGGCTCTGTCGCCGCGACCCGACCATGCTGGCAGGCGCCGGTACTGTGCGCCGGTGCCCGCCATGAGCGCCCAGGAGCTGCAGCGCTTCCTGGTCGAGTCGTTCCCCGACACGCCGCCCCCCTACGTTGTCGAGGAGGCGGCCGAATGGGGCGTGCGGCTACGCCTCCCGGTCACCGGCCAGCACGGGCGTCCGGGAGGGACGGTGTCGGGACCGACACTCATGTCCCTGGCCGACAGCGCGGCGTGGCTGGCGATCCTGGCGCAGATCGGGCCGGTGGCCCTGGCCGTGACGACGAGCCTGCACATCGACTTCCTGCGGCGACCGGACCTGGTCGACGTGGTCGCCGAGGGACGCCTGCTCAAGCTGGGCAGGCGCCTGGGCGTGGTGGAGGTGGCGTTGCGCTCCGACGCCGGGCCCGAGCTCGTGGCCAAGGCCCAGGTCACGTACTCCATCCCACCCCGGTAACCGACGGGCGCTCACGGCGTCCGGTGCCGGTCGTGCTCCGGGTGCCGGGTGGCCGGGACCATCGCCGCCGCCAGGTCGGGCGCCACCCCGGGGGTCGACTCGGCCCTTTCTTCCCACCTTCGGGACGAACTGCCCTTCTTCTCGCCCCCCCGGGGCGCGACAACCACAAGAAGGGGAGAGGAGCGCCATGGTCCGAAGCATTGGGGACGTCGGCGAGATCACCGGGCTCCCCAGCGCGTCCGGCGTCGTCGGATCCGACGGGCAGGGGCACGGGGGGGTTCTGGCGCCGATCGTGCGTCCGCTGTCGGTGCGCATCGAGCACGAGCGGGCCGAGCCGCTGTTTCGTCGGGACCCCGAATTCATCGCGCGCCAGCTGGCCGCCGTGGGCCGGCTGACGAGCTTCTTCTCCCCCGAAGTGCTGGGTCTCGACAACGTGCCGGCCACCGGGCCGGTCCTCGTCGTCGGCAATCACTCGTGTCTCTTCTACATGCCCGATGCCTGGGTCGTGGCCCTGGCCCTGATCCGCCGGCGCGGTCTCGACCAGCCGGCGTACGCCCTCGCCTACGACCTCCTGTTCAGCGTGCCCGGCGTGGGCCCGTTCCTCCGGCGCATCGGCGCCATCCCGGCCGGTGGTCCGCAGGCCGAGCAGGCCCTGCGCGACGGCGCCGCCCTGGTCGTCTACCCCGGCGGCGACCGGGAGGCCTGCCGTCCGTGGCTCGAGCGTGACCGCGTCGACTTGGCCGGCCACATGGGATTCGTGCACCTCGCCCTGCAGACCGGTGTCCCTGTGGTCCCGGTGGTGGCCCACGGGTCGCACCACGCGGTCGTGGTCCTTTCGCGCGGTGAGCGCCTGGCCCGCATCCTCGGCCTCAACCGCCTGCGGATCAACGTGTTCCCGATCATGCTCGGCCCGCTCGGCGTCACGTCGATCCTGACGCCCCCGCTCCCTCTTCCCGCCGCCATCACGGTGGAGTTCCTGCCCGCCCTCGACTGGGGGTCCCACGCCCCGGCTGACGCCGACGACCCGGCCGTGGTGGAGGCGTGCTACCGGGAGATCACCGGCGTCATGCAAGCGGCGCTCGACCGGCTGCGCGCCACCCGCCCCCACCCCGTGCTGCGCGGCGCCACCCGCCTGGCCCGCCACGCTGCCGCCCGCCCGTCGCACCCACGCCCATGACGACGACGAGCGGATCCCGCCTCGTGGGCACGGGTCCCTTCGAGCCCCTGTTCGTCACCCTGCCCGCCGCCCCGGGCGACGACATGGCGACGCCACCGCCCACCGCTCCTCCGCCCACCGCTCCTCCGCCCACCGGTCCCCTGCCCACCGGTCCCCGCCCCGGTGCCGGCCGCCGGACCTTCGGCCGTCGCCATCGGGTGGGTCTCGTCGTCGTGGCGGCGATGGCGGTGGTCGTGGCGTCAGGGGCTGGGGTCTTCGTCTACAAGTGGAACCACTCGAACCCCCAGCAGCTGTCGAGCGCCGCCGCCTACCAGCAGTTCCGCTCGGGAGTCACCGGCAAGGTGGTCGACCCGGGGACGCTACATCCGGCTCAGGGCGTCTACCGCTACACCGGCTCGGCCCACGAGAGCGTGTCGCTCCCGCCCAAGTCGCAATCCGAAGGGCCGGGCATGCCGGGCATCGTGTCGTACCAACCCGACGGATGCTGGGTGTGGCGGCTCGACGACAGTGACAGCCACTGGCAGAGCTCGACCTTCTGCCCCCGCCGGGGCAATCTGGTGGAAGTGGGTCGGGCCGGTTGGTACCGGTGGGATTTCGTTGCCCTCGTCGTCGCCGATACCGCCACGTTCACCTGCACGCCCGAGGTGGCCTTGCCGGCCCTGCTGCTGGTGGGCCAGCAATTCCCCTTTACGTGCCGCGGCACGAACAATCCTATTCGCACGGCGCCGGTGACCATGGCGGGGACGAACCGCTACGTGGGGGAGCAGACGCTGCGGGTCGGTGACAGCCAGGTCACCACGTTGCACTTCCGCGAGGTGTCGGTCTTCAGCGGAGGGCAGACGGGCACCAACGTGGCCGACACGTGGTTCTCCACCGCCAACGGGCTTCCGGTCCACGGTACGTGGCACACCGACGTGCACAGCCCCATGGCGTTGGGCACGTCCACCCTGGTGGGGTCGGGAGACTTCTCGCTCGCCTCGTCGTCGCCGCGCTCCTGATTGGTACTCGGCGTCGCCGGCACGCCCTCGTCATCGGCGACGTCGGCGGTCCTCGGCGGTGGTCCGCCTTTCGACGGTGATCGTCAGCGTCCGGCTTGCGCCCGCGACCGTCCCCGGCCGGTCGGATCGGGCGCTTCGTCGACGAGGAAGGCCCGCCGGGGGCATTCCCGGGCCGCCCGACGGGCCAGGGCGACGAGCGTCGGAGGAACGGGTGCGCCGTCCACGACGGGATAGCCCCACTCGTCGAGCGTCACCAGCTCGGGCAAGAGCTCGGCGCAGTACCCGTAGGCCGCACAGGCGACGGGGTTCACCGTGATCGAGGTCATGGCGTCGTGCCGTCAGCGCGCCGTCGAGGGTGGCAGCATCGACGGACGTGCCTGGTGGGCGCAGGGCGCGCCGCCCACGTGGGCGGTCACGTCTCCGGCGAACACCGTCAGTGCGCTGTGCACCATGCGGGCCACCCCGTCGGGATGGCGGCACGCCCCTCGACCGCTGACGGCCGTCAGGCGCTCGTGCAGACGGCGCACGGTCGTCACGTCGGCGGTGCCGTCGGCCAGATCGGTGAGGTCGCGCGCCAGGGCCGGCAGCCCGAACACGCACGGACCGCACTGGCCGGCGCTCTGGCCCGCCATGTAGTGGGCGACGCGTGCCGTCTCTCTGATGCCGCAGGCGCTGCGGGGGAGGACGACGAGCACACCGGCACCGACGACGCCGCCCACGGCCGCCATGGGCCGCGGCGCGTACGGCGTCCCCAGTGCCGCCGCCGGCACCCAGCTCCCGCCGAAGCCACCGGTGAGCACGGCCTGGACGGCGTCGGTGGGTCGCGCCGGGGCGATGACGTCTTCGAGGCGTGTGCCCATGGGGATCTCGTAGACGCCGGGCCGGGCGACACCGCCCGTGACCGTGACCAGGGTGGTCCCGGGCGCGTCGGGCGACCCCGTCGACCGGAAGGTTCCCGGGCCGTGGCGGGCGATCAGGGCCACGTGGGCGAGCGTCTCGGCGTTGTGGACGAGGGCACGGCGCCGGCGCACCGAGAGGGGCATGCCCTTCACCGGGCGGAACGTGGGGACGCCCGGCCCACCGTCGAGCCACGACACCAGGGCGGACTCCTCGCCGGAGACGTACGCCGCCGGGGGCCGGGCGAGCGTCGTGGTCACGGGGGACACGCCCGTGCCCGATCGTTCGGCCATGGCGTAGGACATGACCCGGGCGCTGTGGTGGTCGTCGTCGGCGACACACACCACGATGCGGGCAGCGCCCATGGCTCGGGCGGTCAGCTGGGCGCCGTCGAGCACGAGGTGGGGGGCGCACGACACCAAGGCCTTGTCCTTGGTGCTGGCAGGCTCGCCCTCCATGGCGTTCACCACCAACGTGGCGCCGGCGACGCCGACCGACCGGAGCTTGGTCGACGAGGGGAACCCCGCCCCGCCCCGCCCGGTGAGCCCGGACGCTTCGACGGCGGCGGCCAGACGCTCGGGCCAGCCGGCGTCCCCGGCACGGGGCAACGGGGGCTGACCGTGATAGGCGAGGTGGCCGGCGAGATCGGCGCCGTAGCCGGCGCGGTGTGCCCCGAGGAGCATGGTGCCCGCCCCGCGGCGGTCGGGGGCGCGGGCCGCGGTCATGGGATCGGAGGTGCGTGTGGCGAGGGAGGGGGTCATGGGAGGTCCTCTGCTTCAGGCGGAGAGGTGCTTCACGGGGATGCCCTCGGGTCGGTCGCGCACCGACGGGTAGGCCAGGGTGCGCTGCCGGCGCGAACGGTCGAGCGCCATGCGCCACGTCACCGCGCCCAGGACGGCCACGATGCATCCGACGGACAGGTAGATCACCCACGACGTCCCCATGTCGGTCCCCATCCCGAAGGCGTGGGCCAGTGCCACGGGCCAGCTCACGTAGGCGAGCCAGTGCACGGCGCGCCACAGGCGGGCCGGCACCCGGTGGCGCACGATGCTCGTCACGAACACGGCCAGCAGGAGATCGAGCCCGATGGCACCCACAGCCACCCAGAACCGCTTGTAGGGGGAGGCGAAGGGCACGACCACGGCGGCCCAGCCGATATGGACGAACGTGTCCATGACGGCGGTCACCACGTGGGCGGCCAGGAAGACCATGGCGGTCATCGACACCCTGCGGTGCAGTTCCTGCTGGGCGAATCCCGGCCACGAGCGGGTCGACACGCGGTTGGCGGTGAGGATCCCGAGCACGGTGGTGACCGTCAGCAGAACGAGGGCCACGATCCCCGTGGTCCGGGTGGCGTACCACAGGACGGGTGAGCTCATGACGCCGCCTGGCCGTGGGGATCGGCCGGAGCGTCCGACGGCCAGCCGTTCACGGTGACCACCTGCCCGTCGTGACGCACGAGCCGGGCGGGATGTCCCAGGGCCACCAGGTTGGGCACCGCCCAACTGCCCCACACCACGGCGGCGGTGCTGGCCGCGTTGGCGTCGACGCAGCTGTCGGCCGAGCACGACACGAGCCGCCAATGGGTCGACGCGCAGTCGCCGGTGGCGGGGTCGACGATGTGGTGGACGCGCCGGCCCCGGTGGCGCCAGGTGCGCACCGACGTGCTCGAGCTGGCGATGCCCCCGCCGCGCAGCGAGACGACCTGGTCGACGTCGTCGACCGGTGCCGAGGAATCGGATGCGATGCCCACTGCCCAGCCCCCGTCGGGGGGTGGGCCGGCCACCGCCACGTCACCGCCGATGCTCACGAGCACCCCGGTCGTCATGGAGCCGGCGATGCGCTCGGCGATGCGGTCGGTCACGAGTGCCTTGGCCGACGCACCCAGGTCGACGTGCACGCCGGGGGGTACTCGCACGGTCCGGTGGCGGCGGTCGAGCTCGATCAGCCACCATCCCGGCGCCGGCCGGGGTGGGTCGGCCGGTGCGGCGACGTCGGCGGCCTCGGCGACGTCGGCGACGTCGGCGACGTCGGACTCGAGCTCCTCGAAGTCGCGGTCGTACCCGAGCTCCTCGATGGCCACGCCCACGGTGGGGTCCACCGCGCCCTCGGTGCGGCGGGCCACGTCGCACGCCACCTCGACGGCCTCGAACAGCAGCGCGCTCACCTTGACAGGGGCCCCGTCGGCCCGGTGCAGGGCCGAGAGCTCCGAGTCCGCCCGGAAGCGGCTGCAGGCCGCGTCGATGGCGACGAGCTCGTCGCGCATGATGCGTTGCGCCCGCTCGGCGGTGGGGGGAGCCGTGACGGCGACGATGGCGGTCGTGCCGATGGCGTGCATGGTGCGCAGCACGGGTTCGCCCGCCACGTCAGCGCCCCGATCCGCCGGAAACCACCGTGGCCGACGAAGAAGAGGTGGTGGGCGTGCTGGCCGACGACGACTTGGTGCTGCTGGTCGAGCCGGAGGTGCCCGAGCTCGTCGAGCTCGACGTGTTCGAGGTACTCGATCCCGTGGAGGCGGTGCGGCTCGTGGTGGACGTCGACGTGCCGGTCGTCGTGGGTGACACCGACGCCGTGGTCGAGGATCCGGCCGTGGTGCTCGGGGACGCGGCGGTGCTCGGGGAGGCGGTGGTGCTCGGGGTCGTGGCCGGCGAGGATTTCGTCCCCGACGAGGCGGGGACGGTGTGGGCGGTGGCGGCCGACGTGGTCCCGGGGATCTCCCTCGACACGATGAGGCCCACGAACGCGGCGGCTCCCACCGACAGGACCGTCATAGAGCGCGACGCACGGCGTGCCAGGCTGTCGCCCCTGGTTCGACGGGCCTCGGCGTGGCGCGACGCGGCCGGATGGCGATCGTGCCCAGGGCGGCCAGGGTTGGGACCCGTGGATCCGTGCCGGCGGTCGGGGGTCATGCCGTGCATGTCACCATGTCAATCTCGGCGTTCTCGCACAGTCAGTTAAGAGCCCGCTGTGAATCCCCGGCCGCTTCGTCCTCTTCACGTTCGTCCTGGGGCCCGTCCCATGCGTCGTCCCCCCGGGGCTCACCCTCCGGCCCCAGGCGGGGGAGGCGGATGGTGAACACCGTGCCGCCGGTCGTCCCCGGGCCGGCGACGACCGTGCCTTCGTGCGCCCGGACGATCGAGGCCACGATCGAAAGGCCCAGGCCCGCCCCCCCGTGCAGGCGGGAGCGCGAGACGTCGGCCCGGTAGAAGCGCTCGAACACCCGGGCCGCCTGATCAGGGGTGAGGCCGGGACCGTCGTCGCTCACGGTCACGACCGCTTCGTCGCCCTGCCGGGTCACGGCCACGGTCGTGGACGTACCCGGCGGGCAGTGGGTCCGGACGTTGCCGAGGAGGTTGTCGAGGACCTGGCGCAGACGCATGCCGTCGCCGACGATCTCCACCGGTTCCCGGGCGACGAGCTGGACGGGCCACTCGGGTCCGACCGTCGTCGCCGTCTGCACGGCTTCGGCCGCCACGCCGACCAGCTCGACCTCGTCGCGGGCGAGGGGTCGTCCCTCGTCCAGCCGGGCCAGGAGCAGGAGGTCCTCCACGAGGTGCCCCATGCGCGCCGTCTCGCTGCGGATGCCCAGCATGACCCGCTCGAGATCCTCGGGATGGGCGCCGGCGCCCTGTTCGAACAATTCGGCGTAGGCGGACACGGCCGTGAGCGGCGTGCGCAACTCGTGGGATGCGTCCGCCACGAAGCGGCGCATGCGCGCCTCGGAGTCGCGCAGCTCCCCCTCGGTGGCGTCGCGCTGGGCGAACGCCCCCTCGATCCGGCCCAGCATCACGTTGAGGGCCCGGGCCAGGCGTCCCACCTCGGTCCTGGCCTCGGCTCCCGGCACCCGCTGAGCCAACTCCCCCCGGGCGATGGCCTCCGCCGTACCCTCGACGGCGCGCAACGGCCGCAATCCCACCCGGACCAGCCACCATCCGAGCAGGAGCGCCGCTGCCAGCGCGGCGGCGGTCACCGCCAGCTCGACGGCCACCAGCCGGTCGAGTGTCCCCACCGTCGACTGCAGCGACACGCCCACGATCAGCTGCCCGCCGGAGTACGGGCCGCGCTCGAGGACCGAGGCGCGGATCCGGAACTGTGCGTCGTCGCCTTCACGGTCGTCGGCGGTGAAATAGACGGTGGGCTCGTGGAAATCGGCGGCATTGGCGGTGAACCCGGTGATCCGCCTGGGCAGGGTGGGGCTGCCGGTGTCGCCCGATCCGAATTCCGCCGGCGCCGAGTAGGTGCACAGTGCGACGTTGGCGGCGCTGCGGACCTCGACGAACGACGCCGGCGGGAGCTGGTGCAGCAACCCCGCCGACAGGCCGGCGAACCCTTGGCACGACGGAACGGCGGCGGTGGCCGTCGCCGCCGCGGCCGCGGTGGTGGCCGGCCCGCCGGCCGACGGCACGGCGTGGTCCGACGACGTGGCGCCCGCGGGCTGTGGCACCGGCTGCCCCCCGCCCCCGCCCCCGCCCGGCGGGGCGCCGATCGGGCCGCTCCCCAGCGCACTTTCGATCGGCCGGTGGGACTGCTCGAGCGACTGGTCGATCTTGTTGTCGAGGAACGACCGCAGCTCCTGGTACGTCACCTCGTCGGCGATGACGAGTGCGATGAGCGCGACGGCAGCGACCGCCAGGAGCAGCCGTGTCCGAAGCGACACCTAGGAGGCCTCGGGGTCGCGAAGTGTGTAGCCGACCAGGCGGATGGTGTGGATGAGCGGCGGCCCGTGGCGCTCGAGCTTCTTGCGGAGGTAGCTGACGTACGTCTCCACCACGTTGGCCTCGCCGCCGAAGTCGTAATGCCACACGTTGTCGAGGATCTGCGCCTTGGAGAGGACCTGGCGGGGGTTGCGGAGGAAGAAACGCAGCAGGTTGAACTCGGTCGCCGTGAGCGGGATCAGCCGGCCGGCCCGCCGCACCTCGTGGGCGCCCTCGTGCATCTCGACGTCGGCGAAGCGCAGCGTCCCGTCGTCGTCGTGCTCGACCCCCGCCCGGCGCAGGAGCGCCCGGGTACGGGCGATGATCTCGGCCAGGGCGAACGGTTTGGTCACGTAGTCGTCGCCGCCCACGGTGAGCCCGGCGATCTTGTCCTCGAGGGAGTCCCGGGCCGTGAGGAACAGCACCGGGGCGCGGATGCCGTCGGCGCGCAGCCGCCGGGTGACCTCGAGCCCGTCGAGATCGGGCAGCATCACGTCGAGGACGATCATGTCGGGCGGCCGCTCCTGGGCGGCGGCCAGGGCCGCCCGGCCGCAGTTCGCCTCTTCGACCTCGAAGCCCTCGTAGCGCAGTGACGTCGCCACGGCGTCGACGATCGACGGCTCGTCGTCGACCACCAGCACCCGGTGGCGGGCCTGTGACCCGGTCGTGTCCACGGTGCACCTCCTCGGGGGAGCATCGCCCACCCGGTTGCAGGGTCGCTGTGGGGCCGCTGTGCGCCACCTGTGAGACTATGGGCGCCAGGAGCAGCTCGGACACCTTGCGCCACTCCGTCCTGGCGGAGAGCCGGACGGACCTCCCGGTCCGGACTCGGCCGCGACGTCCTCGGCATCCCCGATCTCGCCGCTTCCCACCCGGCGGTGACCTCCGGTGCACCGACGTCGGTCGTGCTCCCCCCGGGAACGGCGCCAGGGTTCGGGTCGGCCCGCATCGACCCAGCTCAGAGGGCCCGGCTCAAGAGGGGGGCACCCGCCGGTCGATACCTCGGACTGACCCGGACAGGTGGTCTGTCGTGAGCGATCTCTCGGGCGGACAAGGTTGGTGGTTGGCGGCGGACGGCCGCTGGTACCCGCCCCGGTCCACCACGGCGTCGTCGGCCCCGTCGGCTGTCGGACTCATCGTCGCCGACCCGAGCGCCTCGCTCGTCCGCCCGCCGTTCTCGGAGACGGACTTCGCCCTCGGTCCGGGCCCTGCGGTCCACAAGATCAAGCGCCGACGGCCGGTGCCGGGCGCGGCGATCGTGGCGGTGGTGGCCGCGGCCGTGGTGGTGGCCGCGGTCGTCGTCGTGACCGGACGCGCCGGGTCGGGCTGGGTCGATCCGTCGCTCCACGTGGTGGGCAGTCCGGTGGCGGCCGACGGAGTCGTCGTGATGCTCGACGTCACGGCGCGCCATCGCCTCGAGCTCTCTGCCGTGGACCCCGCCGACGGGTCGGTTGCCTGGCGTCGGCCGTTCTCGGCCTCGGAGATCACCCCCGGCGTCGCCTTCGGCCCCACGGTGCTGGGCGGCACCGTCCTCGACCTCGTGCCCGCCGCCAGCGTCAGCGACCCCACCGTGACGGTGGAAGGCCTGGACGTGCTCACCGGCCGCGTCCTGTGGTCCGTTCCCCAGCCCCTGGTCCTGTCGGACGCACCCGCGGTGTGCGGCGGGGCCACCTACTTCTGCCTGGCGGCGTTCACGAGTGACACCTCGACGGCCCTCGTCACCCTCGATCCCGGGACGGGACGCCCGGTGGGGCTCGTCGCCGGCCCCTACCGCAACATGGCGGTGGCCCAGCCCGGGAGCGTCCAGGACGGCGACCTGTGGCAGACGAGCACCGCCACCCCCACGCTCATGCAGATCTCCGCCACAGGGCAGGAGGCGTGGACGCGCACCGTGGCCGCGCTGTTCGGTGGGAGCCAGTTCGACCCCGACGACGGGTGGGCCTTCCTCGTGAAGGGCGGGCTCGACGTCGGCAGCGTCGCCAGCGCGCCGTCAGGAGGGGCGCTGGCGCTGGGCGACTCCAAGACCATCGGGATCTCGGGGGCCGACGGCACGGTCCGGTGGAGCGTCCCGGGCTATTACTTCTGTGGTGGCGGGTTGCAATTCCTGACCGCTGACGTGGTGTGCCAGTTCTCGGGTAGTGCGCACCAGGCAGGGAGCTCGTTCAGCATGGCCGGTGTGGACCTGGTCCTGAAGGGGCTCGACACGACCTCGGGGGCGACCACGTGGGCCCTTCCGGTGCGCGAGGCAGAGGCCCTCTCCCTCGGCCGCGACGTGGCGTTCGCCGATGCCACCCACGTGGTGGTGCAGCCCCTGTCGGGGAGGCCCGTCGTCCTCGACGTCGTGTCGGGCGCCACGGTACCGGTCGGTACCGGGCAGGTGTTCTGGTGCGAGTACGACCCGCGCTACGACGTCACCACGGCCCAGGGGGCCTCGGTCGGCGGACAGCGCCAGGGTGCGCCGGTGTTCGGGGGGTGCTCGGCGTCGGGCTCGGCCGTCGCCGGCCTGCCGGCGTCCGCCCCGAGCACGGTGGGGGTCGAGTCCGGCGGCATGTTCGTGTGGCCCTCGCCGCACGGCCTCCAGGCCGCCCACCTGCCAGCCTGACCGTCGGGGTGGGGACGGACGGACGGCGGGCGGGCTCCCGCCGTTGGCGCCCTCGGCAGTGTCGGAGTTCAGGACATAAGAGACCGCCGGCCCGAGGGGGTGTGTCAAGACATAGGAGACCGCTAGCGGGGGAGGTCTCCTATGGACAAGGGCCGGTTCCTGATCGAGACGCACCTGCGGACGGGACGGCCCATCAAGGAGCTGGCCCGGGCGCACGGGGCGAGCGCCAGCTGGCTGGCTGTTCAAGCTGCTTCGTCGCTACCGCACCGAGGGCGAGGCCAGCCTCGAGCCGAGGAGCCGCCGCCCCAACCACAGCCCGCGCCGCATCGGCGACATGTGGGAGGACGAGATCGTCGCCCTGCGCAAGGATCTGCTCGACGAGGGCCTGGACGCCGGGGCCGAGACGATCCGCTTCCACCTGGCCGAGCGCCACCGCCAGGTCCCCTCGGTCTCGACCATCTGGCGGGTGCTCAAGGCCCGGGGCTTCGTCGTTCCCCAGCCCCACAAGCGCCCGAAGAGCTCCTACGTCCGTTTCGTCGCCGACTTCCCCAACGAGTGCTGGCAGGCCGACGTCACCCATGTCGAGCTCGCCAGCGGCGAGGTCTTCGAGGTCTTGAACGTCATCGACGACCACTCCCGGCTGTGCGTGGCCTCCCGGGCCATGGTGCGGGTGAAGGCCCACGACGTCATCCGGGTCCTGCACATGTCGGCCGAGAAATGGGGCTATCCGGCGTCGTTTCTCACCGACAACGGCCTCATCTTCAGCGCCCAGCACCGACACGGCCTGGCTGGGGCCTTCGAGCAGGAGCTCTTCGCCCTCGGCATCACCGCCAAGCACTCTCGTCCCTACCATCCGCAGACCTGCGGGAAGGTGGAGCGCTTCCACCAGGCGGTGAAGAAGTTCCTGGCTGCCCAGGACGGTGTCGTCACAAAGAAGCAGCTCCAGCGGGAGCTGGAACGGTTCGTCTCCTATTACAACGATGTGCGGCCGCACCGGGGGATCGGACGCCGGACACCAGCCTCCGTCTACGCGGCGCGGGAGAAGGTCCGTCCTAGCGGTGCGATCGTCAAGACCGACGGTCGGCGACTTCGCCTCGACAAGGTCGACAAGTCCGGCGTGGTGACGCTTCGTTACCGGGGTCGCCTCCACCACATCGGGATCGGGGCGGCCTACAGAGGCTGGCGCATCGCCATGCTCGTCGAGGGGCGCAAGATCGAGATCGTGGGCCTCGACGGGTCACCACTGCGGCGGCTCGTGCTCGACCCGTCCCGGGACTACCAGCCCCAGGCCTGACCAGGGCGTTTCTGGGTCTACGATGTCTCGCGACATCGGTCTCCGATGTCTCGCGACATCACA